>Ga0187778_10000038_pt1 | contig 73737 bp, 66 predicted proteins | sample 1015_Q2_SP5_20_M_FD_132418 | JGI IMG/M metagenome (GOLD analysis project Ga0187778, IMG submission 132418) | Tropical peat soil microbial communities from peatlands in Department of Meta, Colombia - 1015_Q2_SP5_20_MG | ecosystem: Environmental > Terrestrial > Soil > Wetlands > Peat | place...
CCGAGAGGCCCTCCGCACCCGCGGGGCCCTCCCGCAGAACATTCCGGATACGCCAGGTTTAACCCCACCGATGGGTTTCCGGTTCGATGCGAACTGCAGCGCAACCGCACGACACTCGTTGCCGCGAACCAGCGGCAAAGTTTATCTTGGTGCGACAACTGCGGAGCAGGGAAGCCTGCATGAACGTACTGGTGGTGAATTCGGGAAGCTCCAGCTTGAAGTTTCAGGTGATTGCGACCGACCTGGACCGGATCAAGCAATACAAGGACGAGCGTCTTTGCCGGGGCGAGGTTGAGGGCATTGGCGGCGAAGCCATCATCCGGTTCCAACACAAGGACGCGCCCCGGCAGACTCTCACGGCTGCGCTGGGCGACGTCTCGGCAACGCTGGACTACCTGGTCCGCTACATCGCATCAGAAGGATCAGGCGTATCCGAAATCAAGACTACGGCCGACATTCACGCCGTCGGACACCGCGTGGTCCACGGTGGGGAGTTGTTCAAGCAATCCGTCCGCATTGATGACGCGGTCCTGAAGGGAATCGAGGACTGCATCGATCTCGCTCCCCTTCACAATCCGAACAACCTCAAAGGCATTCTGGCCGCTCGCGAGCTTTTTGGTTCGAGCGTTCCCCAGGTGGCCGTCTTTGATACCTCCTTCCATCAATCGATTCCTGAGCAGGCCTATCTGTACGCCATTCCTTACCATCTATACCGCCGTCATCGGATCCGGCGGTACGGGTTCCACGGAACTTCCCATCGCTACGTGGCATTCCGCTATCGCGCGATCCAAGGGTGCACGCGCGAGCAAACTAACATCATCACGCTTCACTTGGGGAACGGGTGTTCCGCGGCTGCCATCAAGGGAGGGTCTCCGGTGGATACGTCCATGGGGCTGACACCGCTGGAAGGGCTGGTTATGGGCACCCGCTCGGGCGACCTCGACCCTGCCATCGTCAACGTAATCGGCGGGAAGGAAGGCCTGTCGCCGCCGGAGGTGGACGCGTTGCTCAACACCCAGTCGGGTTTGCTCGGCATCTCCGGGCTCACCCACGACATGCGCGAGTTGCAGGCAGAACTGAACGAGCACGACGACCGCCGCGTCCGTCTCGCCATCGAGATCTTCTGCTACCGTGCGCGAAAATACATCGGCGCGTTTCTGGCGTCGATGGGCGGGGCCGACGCTGTAGTGTTCACCGGCGGCATCGGCGAAAACTCGCCAGATATCCGCGCCCGGATTTGCGTCGGAATGGAGTGGGCCGGCCTTCGCCTCGACACGGCCAGAAATCAGCAGACCGTCGGTCGCGAAGGCAAGATCAGCAGGGAAGATTCCAGGTTGCCGGCCTTTGCCATTCCAACCGACGAGGAACTCCTCATTGCCCGGGACACGGTGCGAGTCATCCTGGGCGAGCCCCCCTTGTGAACGGTCGCGCCGGTCACGGCCGGCTTAATAGGGCCATGTCCACTCGGCGGCTTCCGGCAGGTCGACGCCGTACTGGTGAGCGTAATTCCGGCATTCGATCTGCTGGTTCAGGAATCTCTCCTTGGCGTGTCCGCCGATCTTCTGTAAGCGGGGAACGCGGTCGACTACGTCCATCGCCAGGCTAAAGCGGTCAATGTTGTTGTTGATGGCCAGTTCCAGCGGCGTATTGATGTTGCCCTTCTCCTTGTAGCCACGGACATGAATGTTGGCGTGGTTGGCGCGGCGATAGGCAAGGCGGTGGATCAGTTGCGGATAACCATGAAAATTGAACATCACCGGCTTGTCCACCGTGAACAGCGAATCGAAATCCCGATCCGAGAGCCCATGGGGATGTTCCGTACTCGGCTGCAGTTTGAACAGGTCGACTACATTGATGAACCTGATCTTGATGTCGGGAAACTCTTCGCGCAACAGCACGGTGGCAGCCAGAGCCTCCTGAGTGGGAATATCGCCAGCGGAAGCCATCACCACGTCCGGCTCACCGCCTTCATCATTGCTGGCCCAATCCCAGATACCGATGCCCTTGGTGCAATGGATGATGGCCGCGCCCATGTCCAGGTATTGCAGGTGTTTCTGCTTGTCGCACACGATCACGTTCACGTAGTTCTGGCTGCGCAGACAGTGGTCGGCGACCGAGAGCAGCGAGTTCACATCGGGAGGAAGGTAAATGCGCGTGACGTTCGCGCTCTTGTTGACGACCACATCCAGAAAACCTGGATCCTGGTGGGTGAACCCGTTGTGATCCTGACGCCACACCGTGGAAGTGATCAGGAGATTGAGGGAAGCAATGGCCTGGCGCCAGGACTGGTGACTGCAAATCTCCAGCCATTTGGCGTGTTGGTTGAACATAGAATCAATGACGTGGACGAACGATTCATAGGAAGACAAAAACCCGTGCCGCCCGGTGAGGAGATAGCCTTCCAGCATTCCCTCCATGGTGTGTTCGCTCAGCATCTCCATCACCCGGCCGTCGGTGGCGAGTTCTCCCCCGTCCTTGTCTTCGGGAAAGAATTCCTCGATCCAGAATTTCTTGCTCACGGCATAAATCGCGTCCAGCTTGTTCGAAGTGTTTTCGTCGGGGCCGAAGACCCGGAAGTTGTTGCGGTTGAGCTGCATCACGTCGCGCAGGAAAATCCCCAGCGGGCGGGTATTTTCTGCTTGCGCGCGGCCCGGCTTTTCGACCTTGAGACCGTATTCGCAGAAATCAGGCATGCGCAGTGCCTTCTTGAGGCGTCCTCCATTGGCGTGAGGATTCGCACTCATTCGTCGGCTGCCGGCTGGCGCCAGCTCGGTGAACAGTGGAGCCAGCATGCCGTTTCCGTCGAAGAAGGATTCGGGCTTCTGCGAGCGCATCCATTTCTCGAGGGTCCGCAGTTGTTCGGGGTCTTTCTTTGCCTCGGGTAGCGGTACCTGGTGAGCCCGCCAGAAGCCTTCCAAGAGATGGCCTTCGATCTCGCGGGGGGCGGTCCAGCCCTTCGGCGATCGCAACACGATCATTGGCCAGCGCGGCCGGCTGCCCATACCCTGCTGACGGGCTGTCCGCTGATGCTCCCGGATCTCGAGAATGCACTGGTCGGCCGTCGCCGCCATGGCTTGATGCATGCTATCGGGCTCATGGCCCTCCACGAAGTAGGGCGTCCAACCGTAACCCCGGAGCAGGCTTTCCAGTTCCTCATGCGGGATGCGCGCAAGCAGCGTCGGATTATTGATCTTGTAGCCGTTCAGATGGAGGATGGGGAGAACGGCGCCGTCGCGCGTGGGATTCAGGAATTTGTTGATATGCCAGGAAGTCGCCAGCGGCCCGGTCTCGGACTCCCCGTCGCCCACCACCGCGGCCACGATCAGCTCAGGATTGTCGAAAGCCGCCCCGCAGGCATGAGAGAGCACGTAGCCGAGCTCTCCACCTTCGTGGATCGATCCCGGTGTCTCCGGTGTGCAGTGGCTTCCGATACCTCCCGGGAAGGAGAACTGCTTGAAGAACTCACGCAAGCCATCTTCGTCCAGGCTCTTCTCGGGATAGATCTCGGAGTAGGTTCCTTCCAGATACCCGGGACCGAGAACGCCGGGGGCGCCATGTCCGGGGCCGGCAAGAAAAATCATGTCGAGGTCGTACTTCTTGATGAGCCGGTTCAGGTGCACGTAGATGAAGGACAGGCCGGGACTGGATCCCCAGTGCCCCAGCAACCGGTTCTTGATGTTTTCCTGCCGCAGCGGCTCCTTGAGCAAGGGGTTGTCCAGCAGATAGATCATGCCCAAGCTGAGGTAATTGCAGGCTCGCCAGTAGGCGTCCGTCTTACGAAGCTCCTCGGCGCTGAGGGGTGTTCCTCGGACCGAGGATCGTGTCTCGCCATATGGACTGATTTCAAGAATTTCGCTGGGGGCGGTCAGATCGAGAGTGCTCATAGGGAATAACTCCTTCGAAATAGGCTATGCCTCACCGACGTGGATGACAAATCCACTCGAGCGCATGGGGTCACAAATCGGACCAACGGAAGAAAATTCCGGAGACAGCTTACTCCCCCACTGTTAATGCCGGGTTAAGGTCAGCCAGACCGCGCCAGGGCGGCTGCGCTTGCGATTGTCTCGCCGAGCCAGTCGACTTGTGATTTACTGGCAATCCGGATGAATTGAGCAGACATCATGCGAGAAGGCTCTGGAACCTCGGCTGTGATTCTGGCGGCCGGCATATCAACCCGGATGGGGGAGGTGAAACAGTTGCTGCAGGTCGACGGGCGCCCGCTGCTGCAACATGTGCTGGACCATGTTCGCGCCTCCGAGATCAGCGAAATCATTCTCGTTCTCGGTCATGCGGCGGACGCGATCCGGCGAGAGCTGGACCTCGAACCGATCAAGCTGGTGGTGAATGAGGATTATCGAGGGGGAATGGGCTGCTCCCTGAAAGCCGGTCTCTCCGCCGTCGACCCTCAAGCCAAAGCGGCGATTGTAGTTCTGGCAGACCAGCCCTTTGTCCGCCCTTTTACCTTGGATCGGTTGATCAGGGAACATGCGCGCTCTGGCGCCCAGATCGTGATTCCCACCTACCACGGTTTCCGGGGCAACCCCGTGCTGCTGGATCGCCGTGTGTTTCCGGAAGTAATGGGCATCGGCGGAGACGTGGGCTGCCGGGCGATCTTCGGCGACCACGCGGAGGGAATCGTAAAGGTGCCCGTCGAAGACGTTGGTATCCTGCTCGATATCGACCGGCCAGGGGACTACGAGAAACTCCGTAGCGCCGAAGGCCGGGCTCAGATGCTGCCGCTTGCGGCTCTGGAGGTACGACCGACCTCGATGGGTCCGGCTCCTGCTCGAGCACGGCCGGAACTGGTCATCGTGGGGAGGGATACGCTGGCGATGACGCTGGCAAAGCTGGCGCAGCCAATGCACTTTACGGTCACGCTGGTAGATCCTCTGCTCAACCGCAGCGAGGTGCCGGAAGCCGACCGGATTCTTCACGTTCTGGATTTTTCCCTTCTCGACCCCAGCTCGGATCGCCATGTTGTGGTGGCGAGTCGCGGCGCCTGCGATGAGGAGGCCATCGAACAGGCTCTAAGGGCGAACAGCTCGTATGCCGGCCTGGTCGCCAACCGCAAGCGAGGAGAAGAGGTGTTGCGTAGCCTGGGGAAGAAGGGAATCGCCCCGCAAAAACTGGCCGGTGTGCGAGTCCCGGCCGGTCTTGCAATTGGCGCAGGCAACGCTGAGGAGATCGCTTTAAGCATCCTGGCTGAGATTGTTGCGGAGAGGCGAAAGAGGCCGAAGGCGGATCAGCGCCCGGGCGCGTCTCAGAGGTCCGAGCCAATCATTCCGAATGCCCCGTGTCACATCGACTGATAACCCGGTCGGGGGATTGGTGCGTCAGCTCCGAACCCGCTTCCTTCAACTGCAACGGTTTCCCCGAACCGCCGCGGCGCAGGGCCACAATCTGGCTCATGATGCTCAGAGCGATCTCTTCCGGAGTAGCTGCTCCCAGGTCGAGGCCGGCTGGCGCGTAAATTCTCGCTATGGTCTCTGCCGGAATTCCTTCCGCGGCAAGGTAGTCGAGGACCAGCCGGGCGCGGTGCTGGCTGGCCACCAGCGCCACATAGGCGGCCTTGCCTTCGAGCGCTCGTTGCAGCCAAAGGTGGTCATTCTTGTGTTGCGTGGCGATGACCACGAAGGTGTTGGAGCCAATCGGAGACTGGGTGAGCTCGAAATCTTGGGCAATCACCCGCTCGGCTTGGGGAAAGGATGACGGCTCCGCGGCCGGATCATTCACCGTGACGCGGAACCCGACGAGGTGCGCGAAGCTGGCCAGCGTTTCGGCAATCCGACCGTGTCCGGCAATCAGCAGCTCGGGCCCGGGCAGGACCGGCTCGATATAGACATCCATCTTGCCTCCACAGGGCATCCCCACCCCCAGGAACTCCTCCGTCATGTCCAAAGTCAAAACCAGGGACACTCCCTGCGCGATCGAGTGCAGCGCTTCGCTGCGGACGGCGCTCTCGGCACACCCGCCGCCCACCCATCCCAGCAACAACCTTCCCTGCGCATCGATGATCGCCTTGGAGCCGCACCGCGCCGAGGACGAGCCTTCCACGCGAACGACCGTGGCAACAGCAAAGGGTTGGCCTTGCGCGGCGAGTTCAGCGGCCTTGGCGTAGAGTTCCGAGGACATTCAATGACGTATGATAGTTCTCCCGCGCGCGGGAATTCAATCAGGACGGGGAATTCGGCCGTGTACAGCGAACTGCTTCGCGCCCACTACGCCCAACCACGTAACGTAGGCAGCATTGCGGAACCTTCCGGCCAGGCAATCGTGAGAAGCCCGGTGGACAGCGACACCGTGCTCATCACCCTGCGAATCGACAACGGCATGATCGAGGACGTGAAGTTCAAGTGCATGGGGTGTGCGGTTGCCATCGCCTGCTCCTCCATGGCCACAGAAATGGTTCTCGGCAAATCTGTGGAACAGGCCTCTCAGATATCGGAGCAGGCGGTGGCTGACGCCCTGGGGGGCATTCCGCCATACAAGATGCGCTGCAGCAATCTGGCTCCGGAAGCGATCCGCAAGGCAATCGACGATTGGAAATCGCACAAGTCTCGGCGGGCAGGCGACGCATCGGGCTGAGTTCCACTCTCCGAGCGGCCCTGGGACCGCCAGGAGACGCGACCTGGGTTTCGCGAAACACGCGCCGTGTGGTAACGTACTAGCCCGCGTCTGCGGTCCGATCATCCCACACTTCCACTCACGCGGTACAACTCCGGGACGCCGAGGGGGGAGACGATGATTCCGCCGTCCTTCGAATATCTCAGACCCAAAACCATTCCTGAGGCCATCGCGCTCCTCCAGCAGTATGGGGACGAGGCCAAGATTCTCAGCGGGGGACAGAGCCTCATTCCCATGATGAAGCTGCGACTGGCCCGCCCCGCTTATCTGGTCGATCTCAATCGCATCCCAGGGTTGTCCTACATCAAGGAAGAGGGGGACTTTCTCAAGATCGGCGGTCTGACTCGTGAAGCCGAGTTGGAAGCCTCACCGCTCATTCACTCGAAGTACCCCATCATCCTGGATACGGCGCATGTGATCGCCGATCCGCAGGTGCGCAATCTGGCCACCGTGGCGGGAAATCTGGCGCACGGAGATCCTGCCAACGATCATCCCGCGACCATGCTGGCTCTGGGCGCCCAGCTAGTGGCATCCGGACCGCGCGGGGAGAGAGTCATCCCCATTGCGGACTTCTTCCTTTCCGTGTTCAGCACGGCTTTGCAGCCGGGAGAGATCCTGACGGAAATTCGTATACCCGTGCCCCCGGCACGCAGCGGAGGCGCGTATTTCAAGCTGGAGCGCAAGGTGGGAGACTTTGCAACGGCGGCCGTGGCCGCCCAACTCACGGTCGACGACCAGGGCACGGCTCAGAAAGTGGGAATCGGGCTCACCAACGTCGGACCGACGCCGATCAAGGCCAGGAAAGCGGAAGACTTCCTGCGCGGGAAAAAGGTCGACACAGGAAATATCGGGCAGGCAGCCCAGCTGGCGGCGGGGGAATCCCAGCCGAGCGCGGATCTGCGTGGGCCAGCCGAATACAAGAAGGGGCTGGTGGGGGAACTCGCCCGGCGGGCTTTGTCGCGCGCTCTGGAGAGAGCGGCCCACTAGATCCGGAAACTCAACCGAGGAGCTGGCGATGGCAACGAAACAGCTGGTTCGTGTGAAGGTCAATGGCCGGGAGCGGGAGGCGGAGGTTGAACCCCGGCTGTTGCTGGTTCACTTGATCCGCGAAGTCCTCGAACTGACAGGTACTCACATAGGCTGCGACACGAGCCACTGCGGCGCGTGCACTGTTCTGCTGAACGGAAAGACCGTCAAGTCGTGCACCATGTTCGCCGTGCAGGCCGACGGCGGCGAGATTCTGACCGTGGAAGGGCTGATCAAGGACGGGCAGCTGCATCCGCTGCAGGAAGGCTTCAAAGAGGAGCATGGCCTGCAGTGCGGTTTCTGTACTCCCGGGATGCTGATGTCGTCCTATGCACTGCTCCAGAACCACCCCAACCCCAGCGAGGAGGATATCCGCTGGGGAATCTCGGGCAACCTGTGCCGCTGTACTGGATATCAGAACATCGTCAAGGCGGTGCAGTTCGCGGCGGGCAAAATGGCGCAAGGAGGGGCAAAGTGATCCAGCAAACATCGCCTGAAGTGGGCGGCATGGGCCATCCCATCAAGCGCAAAGAGGATCTGCGTTTCATCCAGGGTAAGGGCAATTATGTGGACGATGTGCATCTTCCCGGGATGGTCTATGGGCATATGGTGCGCAGTCCCTACGCCCACGCTCGCCTCAAGAGCGTGAAGACGGAGAAGGCCAAGAAACTGCCCGGCGTGCTAGCGGTGATCACGGGAGAAGATCTGGCCAAAGCGAACCTGGCATGGATGCCGACTCTTTCCTACGACAAGCAGATGGTGCTGGCGACCGGGAAAGTGCTGTTTCAGTCGCAGGAAGTTGCGTTTGTGGTGGCCGAGGACCGCTACACGGCCGCCGACGCCGCTGAGCTGGTCGAAGTCGAGTACGAAGAACTGCCCGTGCTGGTAGATCCGAATAAGGCGCTCGACCCGGGAGCACCCGTTTTGCGCGAAGACCGCGAACAGAAGAACAACCACATTTTCCACTGGGAAGTCGGCGACAAGCAGGGGACGGATCAGGTTTTCCAAAAGGCGGCCGTGAAGGCCAAAGTGCGCGCCTTCTTCCCGCGCTGTCATCCCGCGCCGCTCGAGACCTGTGGCTGCGTGGCCGACTTTAATCGGGCAACCAATAAGTTGACGGTTTATATGACCTCGCAGGCGCCGCACGCCCACCGCACCGTCTTTGCCCTGGTTGGAGGGATTCCCGAGCAGAACATCCGGGTCATCTCCCCCGACATCGGCGGCGGCTTCGGCAACAAGGTTCCGGTGTATCCGGGATACGTGTGTGCGATTGTGGCATCGCTGACCCTGGGTGTGCCGGTAAAGTGGATCGAGACGCGCTCCGAGAACCTGCAGTCGACCGGCTTCGCCCGTGACTATCACATGACAGCCGAGATCGCGGCCGATCGCGACGGCAAAATGCAGGCTCTGCGGGTGAAGACGCTGGCCGACCACGGAGCCTTCAACGCCGCAGCTCAGCCGACCAAGTTTCCCGCCGGGTTGTTCAGCATCTGCACCGGCTCTTACGAGCTGCCCACGGCCTTTTGCGAGGTTGATGGCGTCTACACCAACAAGGCTCCCGGCGGCATTGCCTATCGCTGCTCGTTTCGCGTCACCGAGGCAGCGTATCTGATCGAAAGGGTGGTTGACGTCCTGGCGCAAGAACTAAAAATCGATCCTGCCGAACTCCGGCGCAGAAATTTCATCCCCGCCGCGAAATTTCCCTACCAGTCCCCCTTGGGCTGGACCTACGACAGCGGCAACTACGAAGCCGCAATGAAACTCGCGCTGGACAAGATCGGCTACCCGCAACTCCGCCGGGAACAGGAAGAGAAACGCAAGAAAGGCGAGTTGATGGGAATCGGCATCTCCAGCTTCACCGAAATCGTGGGTGCGGGCCCAGCGCACACCTTCGACATCCTCGGCATCAAGATGTTTGACAGCTGCGAGATTCGCATTCACCCCACCGGCAAGGCCATCACCCGCATGGGAACCAAGAGCCAGGGACAGGGACACGAAACCACCTATGCCCAAATCGTTGCCCAGGAACTGGGAATTCCCGCCGCTGACGTGACGGTGGAGGAGGGAGACACCGACACCGCGCCCTACGGCCTGGGAACGTACGCCAGTCGAAGCACTCCGACCTCGGGCGCAGCGACGGCCATCGCCGCCCGCAAGATCAGGGAGAAGGCCAAGAAGATCGCGGCCTACCTGCTGGAGTGCAGCGAGAACGATCTGGAATGGGAACCGGGCAAGTTCTACGTCAAAGGAACTCCCAGCAAGGCCAAGACCATCCAGGAAATCGCCTTTGCCGCATACACAAACATTCCGCCGGGACTCGAGGCAGGCCTGGAAGCAGTGGACTACTACGATCCGCCCAACCTCACCTTCCCGTTCGGCACCTACGTTTGTGTCGTCGATCTTGACAAGGGAACGGGTGAAGTGAAGGTCCGGCGCTTTGTCGCCGTGGACGATTGCGGCAACATCATCAATCCCATGATCGTCGAGGGCCAGATTCACGGCGGGCTGACGGAGGGCCTGGCCATTGCGTTTATGCAACAGATTGACTACGACGAGAGCGGCAACGTGCAGGGCGGAAGCTTCATGGACTACCTGCTGCCCACGGCTGTGGAAACGCCCCACTGGGAGACCGACAAGACCTGCACCCCATCCCCCCACCATCCCTTTGGGGCCAAGGGTGTGGGCGAGTCACCCAACGTGGGTTCACCGGCAGCGTTTGTCAACGCCGTGGTCGACGCGCTCTCGCACCTCGGTGTGCGGCACATCGATATGCCGATTACGCCGTGGAAGGTCTGGAACATCCTCAAGGAGAAGGGCGTTACGGGCTGACTCCGATGGCCTTGAAGATTGAAAAGACGTTCCAGGTGCAGGAACCGATCGAGCAAGTGTGGGAGTTCCTGAGCGACCCCCGCAAAGTGGCCGTCTGCGTTCCGGGTGCGAAAATCACCGAGCAGGTGGACGAGAAGACCTACAAAGGCGCTATCCGCGTCAAAGTGGGGCCCAGCATCACCGACTACACAGGCGAAGTGCAGATCGTGCGTTCCGACGCGCAGAGCCACGAGATCGAGATCCTGGGCAAAGGGCAGGACGTGCGCGGGCGCGGCAGCGCATCCATGAACATGACGGGCAAGCTGCAGGCCCTCAGCAACGGCGGAACCGAAGTCACGAGCGTTTCCGAAGTCAACGTCGTGGGCATTTTGGCGCAGATGGGATCGCGCGTGATCAGCGAGGTCTCGAACATCATGTTCGAGGAGTTCGCCAGGAATTTTCAGGTGCGGCTGAAACAGCCGACGGCGCCAGCGCAAGCCCAGGAAGGCACTGCCGGGGAGCCCAAACCTATCAGTGCCACGTCGCTGGCCTGGGAGGCGACGAAGGGATTATTTCGGGGAGGGTCCTGAGCCCAGCTCAGCCTGGTAGCATGCGATCGACGTTCAACTCATGGGAATGACTGGAATCGTCTCTTCTGGTGCGGGCAGCCCGGGCGTTGATGCCATCGTCTCCGGCTTCGAGCGGCTGGGATATGTTACCGAACGCCCCCTGGCCACCGCGATCTACCTGGTTACGCAACTCCGCAAACCGCTTCTGGTCGAAGGGCATGCCGGCTTGGGGAAAACCGAGGTGGCCAAAGTCTTGGCCGCCTTCCTGGGCGCGCGCCTCATCCGGCTGCAGTGCTACGAAGGGCTGGATGTCAACTCTGCTGTCTACGAGTGGAATTACCAGAAGCAATTGCTGGCCATCAAGATTCAGGAACGATCCGAGGAGACGGTGGAACAGAAGGAGAAGCACATCTTCAACCGGGAGTTTCTGCTCGAGCGCCCCCTGCTCGAGTCGATTCTTGTGGAAGCCGGCTCACCGGTGTTGCTGATCGACGAAATTGACCGCGCCGACGAAGCCTTCGAGGCGTTCCTGCTCGAATTACTCTCTGATTTTCAGATTAGCATCCCGGAGTTGGGCACGATCCGAGCGAAGCATGTGCCCTATGTCATCCTGACCTCCAACCGCAGCCGCGAACTAAGCGACGCGCTCAAGCGCAGGTGCCTCTACCAGTGGATCGATTATCCCAGCCTGGAGAAAGAAATGAGGATCGTACGTACCCGCCTGCCGGGCATCGAAGCGGAATTGGCGGGGCAAGTCGTTCGATATGTTCAGGGCGTGAGAAAACTCAACCTCAGCAAGCCGCCGGGGGTAGCCGAGACCCTGGATTGTGCCCAGGCGCTGATCGCGCTGGACAGGCACCGTCTGGACCTGGAAGCGGTCGAGGAGACACTGGGTTGCATCGCAAAGTCAGTGGAAGACACCGATAAAATCAGAACCGCGGGGGTGGGCCCCATGCTCGCCTCGGCAGCGGGACCGTAACGCAGCAAATATCGGGACTGGTCATGGAGCATTCAGCGGGCGGGGGAGGGACGATCGTCGAGTTCTGCCGATTTGCCCGCGAGCAGGGTCTGGCGGGCGGTGTGCAGAAAACCCTCGGAGCGCTGCGTGCAGCGGCTTGCCTCGGCGTCAGCAACCGGGAGGACCTGAAGTCAGGGCTGCGTTCGGTGCTGTGTTCGTCCCAAGACGAGTGGGAGATGTTCGACACGATCTTCGACGCGTTCTGGAGCGAGACGCCACCCAGGTTCTCGCCCCGCGAGAATCCCCGTCGACGCTCAGCCGAGCCGGTTGCGCGCGGGCAGAACTCAATCAGGGCTAAGGCCATGTCAGGTGCCGTTGCCGGTGACGCCCCCGAGGAAGGGGGCAGCCAGGCGGTTGCCGGGGCCAGCACCCGCGAGTCGCTTCGGCAAGCCGATTTTTCAACGTTGCGGCAGGATGACCTGGCCGCCCTGGACGAGCTTTCGCTGCGGCTGCTGAAGCAACTGAGCCGACGGCTCTCGCGCAGGCGACACATCGCGACCGCCAGGGGAAGAGTCGACCTGAGAAGAACGATCCGCAGCAGCATAAGTCGCGGTGGAGATGCGATCGACCTGCGCTATCAGGACCGCAGACCTCGGCCGAACCGGCTGGTGATCCTGCTTGACATCAGTGGCTCGATGAGCCCGTATTGCCTTTTTCTGGTGCGGTTCGTGTATGCGCTGCAAAACCACTTTAAGCGCCTGGACGCGTTTCTATTCAGCACGGATGTGGTCGAGATCACCCACCTTCTCGAGGGCCGCCGCTTGGCCGACGCCCTCCGAGCCCTGTCGCAGCTGGCGGCGGGGTGGTCTGGCGGCACCAGGATCGGCCGGTCCCTCAGGGAGTTCAACCTGCTTTATCGCAGGAGGCTCCGGTCCAGCGATACCTGGTTCATGATACTGAGTGACGGGTGGGACACGGGCGAACCCGAAGCGCTCGCAGCGGAGCTGGCAGCTGTCAAACGCCGCGTGCACAAGCTCATCTGGCTGAACCCTCTCCTCGGATTGGCCGACTACCAGCCGATTACGAGGGGCATGAGCGCTGCCCTGCCTTACCTGGACGTGTTTGCTCCCGCGCACAATCTCGAAAGTCTTCTGCAGCTGGAAAAATATCTCTAGCGCATCGAGTGCACGACAATGATGTTCGACGAGTTCGTGAACCACGCGGTCGAACTGCTGGCGAAGGGCGAGCCGTTCGTCACGGCCTGGGTGGTGCGCTTTCAGGCTCCCATCTCGGGAAAACCCGGGGACAAGGCGATCATCTTGTCCGATGGCACGATGTGGGGCTGGATCGGGGGCGGTTGTGCGCAGCCGGTGGTCCTGAAGGAAGCGTTAAAGGCACTCGCGGACGGTAAGCCACGGCTGGTCCGCATCAGCCCCACGGCGGCGCCGGAAGACGGGATCGTGGATTACGGCATGACCTGCCATAGCGGAGGAACCTTGGATATCTACATCGAGCCCGTCCTGCCCAAGCCACACATCGTCATCCTGGGTCGCTCCCCCGTCGCCCAAACCTTGGCCCAGCTTGGCCGAGCCATTCATTACCGCATTTCCGTGGCGGCCCCTGGCGCCGAGGATCAGCAGTTTCCCGGCGTGGATCTGCTGCAACCGGAACTGGACCTGCGGCGGCTCGCCATTACCCCGGAGACATTCATCGTCGTCTCCACCCAGGGCGAGGCAGACGAGGAAGCCCTGGAACAAGCGGCAAGGACAGGCGCGAGATACGTGGCCTTTGTGGCGAGCAAAATCAAAGGCCAGAAGATTCTCGAATACCTCCGGGGTGCTGGACTTCCCCCGGAGCGGATAAATCGGGTGCGGGCGCCCGCCGGTCTCGACATTCAAGCCGCCACGCCGGAAGAAATCGCGGTCAGCATTCTCGCCGAGATCATTCAGCTGCGCCGTCGCCGCGCCGGACCTGAGTTCGAGCCGGGAAAAACGGCGGTTCCGACTCTGGGCAAGGAGGCCCGAGACCCGGTTTGCGGCATGTCAGTCGATGTTGCTAGGGCGAAACACAGGTCCGAACACCAGGGAAGGACGGTCTACTTTTGCTGCGGCGGGTGCAAGCAGGCTTTTGACCAACAGCCCGAGAAGTTCCTTGCTTCGAGCGTGGTACCATCGCCATGACCGGTATCAGCGGGAACGAGTAAATCAAAATGCAAAGCCGCATTCCTCGAGCCTCACCCACGGCACGTCCAGACGCGCCCGGCTTATGGGAATTGGCGTCAAGCGCAACTCCCTGTCATCAACTCAGCCCCGCCTGCTTCCTCAGGAGACCGACCGGCATTTACTGGCTGACGGAAGAGCCGGACACCTCGAATATCTCGGGAGGATCAAAAAAGCATTGATGCCAAAGGTCCGAGTCCGACAAATCTCCCGTTTCCCACCGCTTCAGCGTAGCCGTGGTGACAGCAATCATGCCTCCATCGGCGGCGTCGAATATGAGAACCACTCCCTCAACCTCCGGTGAAGCCTTAGCGAGGCGGGGGTAGGTTTCGTCCAACAGGGATTTTACGAATTCCAGTTTGATCTCACGACCGCTGTCCTTCGCGCTTTCATCGATCTTCTGTACGGAAATGATCTTGACCGTCTTGCCGCGGAGCGGTTCCCAATCTCCTGGAAAAGGAGCATTTTCTTCCCGGGTCACGTGAAAGAGTGGCGGAGGTGTGGTTGACTCGGGTTGATCGCTGCCGGGGACGTTCTCCGGCATTTCGACGCTGTCACGCCAGATCCATCCCCGCGATAAGCCGGAGACGCGCACGTGGACCCAAGCGACATCAAAGTTCAACATTTCGAACTCATCGTGTGCACTCGCATAAAACAGAGGCTTGGCACTCGGATCCGGAGCGGCGAACACAGGCGTACCGCCTTTTTTCACGGCCACCAGGTTTTCGGGACGACTCTGGTTCTTGAGGAGCTCCGACAACTCCTTGGCTTCCGCTTCTAGTTGCAGTTCTTGCTCCGCCGGTTTTCTTCTGGCGGCCCGCAACGCCGCCTGTTCTTCGGCAGGCAGACCCTCAGTCAAAGAGGTTGAGAACCCAGGAGGGTTGTTCTGTACTTGGGGTAAAGGGGCAGAGGGGACGGGTTGTACGGGTGCAGGGTTCGGTTGCTTTTCTGCTTTGGGATCCGCAACGTCCTGTCTCGCGTGGCTCGCTTTGGACAGTTGATCTTCGAGCTGATCCAGGAGATCGGACTCGAGTCGACCATTCGAGGTCAACGTCTGATAGCCGGAGCGCGATGGAACCGAATCGGTGTACCAGGCTGTGATCTTCACCTGCACTCGAACCAGCGTTTCTCCAGAAGTAGTCGAAGTCGCCTGCAGGGTCGCCTGGTAGTAGCCGTGCTGGTAGTGACCCAGGGCCTGGTCCGAGGTGGCGAATCCCTCAAGGGTCGGGAGCCGACCCGATAAGGAGGGTTGAATCTCGTGAATGGCCCTTTGGATGGCAGCCTTTGGTTGCTGGAAAACACGTTCTCGTGGGCTGGCCTGGGCAGCACCGCCCGTGACCCACAAGAACAAAATATAGGCCCATACCCACAGGTCGAGCGTCAGCTGACGCCAGCAACTCACGGTAGCTGCTCCAACTGATCGCGGGGCAACCAGCCGTGCTGTCCTTCGTGCGTTTCCACTCCGTACCAGTAAGGACTGGTGATTACGATCAGGACCTCGGTGCCGCTGGGTAAGGTTGTCAGCGTGCTGGCAGAGGAGAACGGGGCAGATTTTAGGGGCGCGCCCGGCGTCTTGACCAGGCGCTCGGCCTGCCGCCGCAGTTCGTGCACGTATTCCTCCAGGCTCTGGCCCGGAGCTTGCTCTGGAACTGCCTGAGAGGAAGCATGGACGTGGCTGGGCAAGAACCCCGTCATCTTCTCCTCGGCCACCGGATTGCCGGTTTCAGCGCGTAGTTTTTTCCGAGCCTGTTCGCGTTGGACTTTCTGCGCTTCCGCCGTCTCCTTCTTCATCAAGGCAAGCGCCTCGAGATGTTCCTGGATGTCCCGGTATTCGCTGCTCTCCACCGATCCGTTGGAGGCGTGCACGACGTGGCGAAAATCTTCCACGAAGATTGCGTCGATTCGCAGTACGGTGTTGCGCTGACCCTGATCCATCACGACGTAGCGAACCGCGAGAGTCCCGACGTCGCTACTGTCCTTGAAGTTCCGGGGGTCGATGGCGTGGGTTCGAATCTTGTAGAACACTTTTCCGCCACCTGTCCAAGGGGGGAAAAGGCGCGAGCCGCTTGCCGGCACGGCACCGCTAACATATTCGTCTTTGTTGTATTCCTTCGTGCCCCGGATAATCCCATTCGCAGCCACTTCCTCGACCGCCTGCGATACCTCGCTTTCCGACATTTCCAGGTTGACCGTCAGTCCGGTGCCGTAGTCCATAGCGTCTTGATTACTGGCCTGGACGGGGAAAACGCCGAGCCATAGCAACAGCAGGCTGGCCAGAGTCCGGAACACGCAAGCGAACCAGAGACGCACAGTTATGACTCCGTTCGGCAACTGGCTTACGGGATCCATGCCAGAAACCGCCCTGGCACTGCGGATTTGGCCGATTTTGCCCGTGGCGACTGACTATTACTCCGAGACCGGGGAGCTGTCAACAGCGACCCGCGCATAAAGCCGCCGGCCACTTGTCACGGTCTTGTAAAAAAAATGTCAAGAACCGGTTGCGCGGCTATAGTACTTGTAGTAGTATCACGGGCCGCAATTCTTCCTCACTTTTAGATCGTAAGACGATCTATTTCGCACCACGTCAGCCGTAATGGCTACTCCGTCCGTGGGGCATGGAGTTACAACTGGAAACCGATTTGAGGAGCGCAGCATGTGCACACCCAGGTGGCCTCATTGTGCTCGGAAGTCTGGCAGTACAGCGTCTCTCCTGACAGTTCTGCTTCTGGTCCTAGTGAGTGTCGGCAGCGCCCTGCCGGCTCATGCTATCCCTGCTTTTGCGCGGAAATACGGCCTGCGGTGTTCGGCATGCCATGAATCATGGCCGATGCTCAACTACTTCGGTCAGAAGTTCAAGGACAACGGCTACCAGTTGATGAACGACCGGGACGCCCCTATCTGGCAGAATCCCTCGTACTGGCCGGTGACATTCCGCATCCTCCCCATCTGGCATCGGGTGAGCACAGGAAAAGAGTTCGTGGACTCGGCCGAGGGACAAAACGCTGCGGTTCAGCGCATCACTTCTACCGGCTTTGATCTGAGCGGTCTTGACTTCCACACCGGTGGCACCCTGGAGAGGAACATCTCATTTTACGTGCTGCCCTCCTCAGACTCGACCGGGGCGTTTCATTTCGAGACGGTGATGGCGCGCTTCGACAACCTTTTCGGTAGTTCCTGGCTGAACGTGAAGACAGGAAAGTTCGAACTGGACAACCTGCTATCGGAAAAGCGCATATTGACCCTAACCGGCAACGGCGGCATCTATCAGCTCTATCACTTCATTCCGGTCGGGGACAACAATATCTTCGGTCAAATCGGAGACAACCAACTGGGACTGGAGGTCATGGGGCACTCCGCCAATGACCGTACGCGATATACGGCGGCGTTATTGAGTTCGAACGATGGCAACGTGGGTTTGGTCACCGGCGCCAACTCCTATACCGGGTTCTTTACCGCCAGTCAGGCCTTTGACACAGGTAAATGGGGGGTGCAACGGGTCGGGGGTTACGCGATGGTGGGAGAGGCGGCTACGAGTTACCTCACGACAGCAGGTGCCCCAATCCCCGGCTCCGGAGCGGGCAATAAGGGTTTCCATCGCGAAGGATTTGTTGGGCAATTCTATTTCGGGCCTCACTTCGACGTTCAGGTGGTTACGCAGCATGGGTGGGATGATGCCTGGTTCGGTCAGGGCTATGGCAATGCGGTAAATCCAGACAATGGCACACCGGGATCGCCGTTGCCCAACAATACGCCGGGCACCACCTTGCCCCCGGGCTCAAAAGCGCCGACGTGGAATGGTGTCCTGGTCGAGCCGCACTACGTCTACAGTCCGCAGCTGATCTTCATCGGTCGATTCGAGACCATCCGCATGTCACAGCAAGCCACGCCGGGCACGCCGTCGAACCTGGGGAACATTACAACCTACACGCTGGGTTGTCGTTACAACCCATTCATGTCAAGCCGGGCTGGAATGGCTTTACACTCCGAGTACAACTGGCTGCATCAGGACGGCACCGGGCCAACCAGCGGTCCGCAGCTGGTCAACATCAATACCAGCGAGTTGCTGTTCGGGGTGGATTTCGACTTCTGAGGGGAGGGCAGCAATGCGGATCAAGTTCCTGGCGTCGTCATGGTTGACATGCGTCCTGGCTGTTCTCGTTTCGTCCGCCTCATTCGCACAGGTCACCGAATTTCAGCAGCAGCAATGGCTGAACAGCCCCGCCGCCACCAGCCACATCGGCAACCTGACGGGACGGGCGAAGGTAGCTGGCGATCCGGTAAGCGGCGATTATCGCAGGTACTGCCTGGTCTGCCACGGCGAACTGGGCGACGGCAACGGGGAGACCGCGCCCTGGCTGGATCCCAGACCACGAGATTTCACACTGGCAGTTTTCAAGTGCCGGTCCACGCCGACCGGCACCTTGCCCACGGACGAAGATCTTTACGACACCATTGCGCGCGGCTTGGACCGCTCGAACATGCCCCCCTGGAATACTTTCACCAAGCAAGAGCGTGCGGACTTGGTAGCCTGGATCAAACACTTCTCCCCGCGTTGGCAAACCGAAAAACCCGGGGTTCCGATCCAAATACCTCCGGAGCCAGAAGTCACGGCGGAAAGGGTCAAAGCCGGGGAGGATGTGTTCAGCCGGGTGCAATGCTGGAAATGTCATGGCGTGGAAGGAAAAGCCAATGGCCCTTCGGCTTCGACCTTGCAAGACGACCTCGGTCGTCCCATCTTGGCCTACAACTTCGCCGAGGGCGGCCGCTTCAAATGCGGCTCTACGGACCAGGACCTCTACCGGATCTTTATGACCGGCCTCGACGGCACACCCATGCCGTCGTTTGCCGACAACCTCAAACCGGATGAAGCCTGGGACCTGGTGTTCTACTTGCGCACGCTGCAACCCTTTCCGTCGAAGGCCAAGGAAATCGCCAAACAACTCGGACTAAAGCCCGTCAACCCCAACCCGACGGGCCCTTAGGCCGAAAAACATCCAGCCGCGGGAGAAAGTCCATGACAAGTCAGTTCAGGCAGAAATTGGCAGCGGTGGTAAGCGCGCTCATGCTGATTGCTGTTGGAGCTTTGCTTTTAGGCCGGAATGTCATCGCTGCAGGGGAAGGGTCGATTACCGGCGCTGTCAAACTGAGTGGCACTGCTCCACACATGAAGGGGATCGACATGTCGAAGGATCCCTACTGTGTAAAGCAAAACGCAAACAGCCCGGTCAAAATGGAGAATGTGATTGTAGGGTCCGATGGCGGTCTTGAGAATGTGGTTCTCTACCTTTCCGAGGGTTTGGCGGGGGCTGCCGCCAGTGCGGTTCCCTCGCAGGAACCCACGGTCGACCAACATAATTGCGTGTATGTTCCCCACGTGTTGGCGATGGACGTCGAGCAGAAGTTCAAGGTGACGACCAGCGACCAGACTACGCACAACATTCACCCCTTGCCTGCACCCGGCAGCAGCAATATTGGCTGGAACAAGTCTCAGCCTCCTGGGGCTCCGCCCATCGAGACAAGCTGGAAGGCACCAGAGGCCATCAGCGTAAAGTGCAATATTCATCCCTGGATGCATGGCTGGCACGTGGTGGTCAAAGGGCCATATGCAATCACCGACGAGAAGGGACTTTACACCCTCAAGAACGTGCCCCCGGGATCGTACACGGTTACCGCTTGGCAGGAGGAATACGGTACCCAGACGGAGAAAGTCAACGTGGCTGCCGGACAGGCAGCCAAGGCCGACTTCACCTTTAAGGCCAAGTAGAAGTCATGGGCAGCGAGACAGCACCATGGCGGCTACAGAGGTAGCACGAGGGGCGACATGGCAAAATTCTTCGCTGTTACCATCATCCTGATTGCGATCATTTCCGCGATTCCCATCTTGCGCCATACTTGGTGGTTGGCGCCGGACATCTCCACCCATGGAGCTCCGATTGATGACCAGACGTCGGAGACCATGGCTGAGGCCGGAATCTCCTTCCTGGTATCGCAGATCCTGCTGGCCATCTTCGTCTGGAAGTTTTCCCAGTCCAAGCCGGGCGAGCGAATCAGAACCTTCCCCGGTGGGGCAAAAACCATGGTCATTGCAGCCTTCCTGCTGGTGGGAACCGAAGTCCTCGCCCTGGGAGTCTTCGGTGCCAGGGCCTGGGCCAATATATATTTCACGCCGCCCGCGGCCGATGCCATGGCGGTTCAGGTCCAGGCTGGACAATTTGCCTTCTATTTCCGCTACCCCGGTCCGGATGGGAAGTTCGGGCCCATTCACCCCGATCTCATTAGCGAGGCAAATCAGAATTTCTTTGGACTGGATGTGGACCATGATGCGGACTCGAAAGATGACATCGTGACCGCCGAAATGGCAGTCCCGGTGAATCGCGAAATACATCTGCTGATGCATTCGAAAGACGTTGGACATTCATTTTTTGTCCCGGAGCTGCGGGTCCAGCAGGATTTTGTTCCCGGCTTGGATCTCTCGATTCATTTCACGGCAACCAAAACCGGCAGATATGAAGTTGTGTGCACGCAGCTTTGCGGTCTGGGGCATTACAACATGAAGGCTTATCTTTCGGTCTTGTCGCAGGAAGACTTTGACAACTGGTTGAAGAAGCAGGCGGCATTGCAGTAATGAGCATGCTGGTCCAAGGCAGGGCAACCCCAGTCTCGAGGTGAGCTTATGCACGACCCGTCAGCACACACCCACGTGGCCCATCACGCGCCTCCGACGAGTTTCCTTCGGAAGCATGTTTTCAGCTTGGACCATAAGGTTATCGGAAAGCAGTACTACGGGTTGGCCTTGGTGGCGGTCCTCGTCGGCATGTTTCTCTCCTGGTTGATGCGCATCCATCTGGGATGGACAAATTTCCCTATCCCGGGACTCCATTTCCTCTCCAGCAACGGCGCGCCGGGAAATGTGATGACGCCAGAGTACTACCTGCAATTGATGACCATGCACGCGACCATCATGGTTTTCTTCGTGCTGACCACCGCCCCTTTCGCCGCTTTCGGCAATTACTTCTTACCGATCCAAGTGGGCGCTGAGGATATGCCCTTCCCCCGTTTCAACATGATGTCCTTCTGGGTCACGTTCGCAGCCTTCCTGGTCCTGGTTTCCTCATTCTTTGTGGGGGACGGTCCGACCCTGGGGGGCTGGACGCAGTACGCTCCCCTCAGCGCGGTTGGCTCGGTAGGCGGTCCCGGGGAGGGGACCGGCGTAGTGCTCTGGGCCATCGCCATCGGCCTTTTCTGTATCGGGCAGCTGTTGGGCAGCTTGAACTTCATCACCACGACTCTCGACATGCGAACCAAAGGCATGAGTCTGTGGCGGTTGCCGTTAACCACTTGGGGCTGGTTTATCACTTCCATGATGGGTCTTACCGCGTTTGCAGTCCTGATGCCGGCCTGTGTGCTGCTCATCCTGGATCATGTAGCGGGAACCAGCTTCTTCGTCCCTTCCAATCTTGTCATCAACGACCAGCTGCAACCTCACTCCGGAGGATCGACACTTCTCTGGCAGCACCTCTTCTGGTTCTTCGGACACCCGGAGGTGTATATCGCAATCGTGCCCGGAATGGGGATCGTCTCCCATATTCTGGTCACGAATATGCGCAAGCCCATGCTCAGCCATCGAACCCTGGTTTACTCCTTTGCTGCCCTGGCCGTCCTCAGCTACATGGTGTACGGGCACCATATGTTTGTCAGTGGGATGAATCCGGTTTCGGCGATTGCGTTTTCCTTCCCCACACTGATCATTACGATTCCTTCGACAATCGTGGTGCTGATCTGGCTGGGGAGCCTGTATGGCTCGAAGTTGCGCATCAACACGGCTTCCCTGTTCGCGCTGGGCTTCATCTCCATGTTCATTAGTGGCGGAGTAAGTGGTTTCTTCCTGGCTCAGCCATCGATTGACATCATGCTGCATGCCACCTACTTCGTGGTGGGACATTTCCATATGGTGATGGGTGTGGCGGCCATGTTCGGCATCTTTGCCGGAACCTACTTCTGGTTTCCCAAGATGTTCGGACGCATGATGGATGAGAGGCTGGGCAAGGTCCACTTCTGGCTGACGTTTGTCGGCACGTACTGCATCTTTATGCCTTTTCATTACTTGGGATTAGCAGGCAACGTACGCCGGTATCCGGCCTTTGCGCCGGACTACATGCAACCACTGGTCCCGGTTCACAAGTTCATTACGATATGTGCTCTCCTCACCGGCGCCGCGCAGCTTATCTTTGTATACAACCTGATTTACAGCCGGTTCCGGGGGACTCCCGCGCCTGAGAACCCGTGGCAGGCCACGTCGCTGGAGTGGAGCACGCCCTCTTCGCCACCGCCCTTCGATAACTTCGGGGGTAAGCTCCCGGTGGTCTACCACGACCCGCACCAGTACGGGGTTGAGGCTTCGAGTGGCGATTATCTTATGCAGGCGTCTCCGCAACAAATTCCCAGTTTGCAGGAAGAGGCGTAGCCAGAGAAGAGGGAAAGGGCACATCCGACAATGGCAACAACAGTTCATGAGCCGCCTCGGATCGAAGAAGGCGTCGATCCATCGCGTCTCCCGCCCGATTCTGGGGGAGGCGGTGGTTGGCGCAACCTGGTGCCTCCGGACGGGGAACAGCATTCGGTGCAGGAATACGCCCCACCCCCAGCCTCGACCGGAATCTGGGTAGCGCTGGCAGCCATAAGTATGACGTTTGCGGCTCTCACCAGCGCGCTGGTGGTTCGTAAAGGCGGAGCGTCAGACTGGCGCCATTTTAGCTTGCCTACGGTTCTTTATCTGAATACTCTCGTGCTGCTTTCTAGCAGTGTGACTCTCGAGATCTCGCGCCGCCGGGTGGCGGCTTTCATGGGTGGCCTGAAAAGCCGGGTGGCCCCCCCGGCACGCTGGCTCTATGTCACGCTGTCACTTGGATTGCTGTTCGTCGCCGGCCAGTATGCCGGCTGGCGGCAATTGAGTGCGCAGGGCCTTTATCTCGCGACCAACCCGAGTAGCTCTTTCTTTTACGTGTTCACGGCCGCGCATGCGCTGCACGTGCTAGGGGGGCTGGGCGGACTGGTTCTGGTGATTGTGAGACTGAACAGGTTTGTTCTGCGGCGGAGTACCTTGGACGCGACTTCCCGCTACTGGCACTTTATGGACGTTCTCTGGGTGTACCTGCTCGCGCTGCTGTGGATGAAACTCTGAGGCATTGGATAGGAGGTCCCTTGAGCCAAGCGGATTTGATGATGCACGGACATCCGCCCGGTTTGACCACGGGAATACCGCCGTTTTCCGTGCCCGCCAAAAAAATAGCAATGTGGCTCTTCATCATCGCGGACACCGCGACTTTTGCTGCCTGCCTGGTGGCTTACGGGTTCATTCGCAACGCCAGTCCCAACTGGCCAAGACCGTTGCACAGCATCAGCAACGTCGCTTTGATGACCTTCATTCTCATTACCAGCAGCCTGACGATGATGCTTGCAGTCCAGGCAGCCAAAACCGGTAATAAGGCATCCGGCCTGCGCTTGACCTTGGCGACCGCCGGTCTCGGCCTGGCTTTCGCCCTCCTGCATGTTCGTGAATGGTTCGCTTTGATTGGCGAAGGCATGACCATGTTCCACAATCCCTGGGGAACGGGATTGTTCGGTGCAACTTTTTTCAGCATCACCGGTTTGCATCTCACCCACGTCACGGCTGGGGTTGTCGCTCTGATTGCCGTGGGTCTGCGCTACAACTCCGGTCGCTACCAGGCGGATGACCTCGAAGTTCTTGGCCTTTACTGGCACTTCGTTGATCTGGTTTGGATGTTCGTCGTGCCCATGGTTTATCTCTTGAATCTGGCGCATTAAGATGGAGGTGGCTGCCCCATGACTCCCGTCGCAGAACAGAAGCGCAACGAAACCGGCAAGGACTTGGTGGTCTACTTTTGCATATTGGCCTTGGCAGGACTTCAATTTGTCATCGCCTATAAAAGTATCGACATCACGCAGATGTTTGTACGCATGCTGATTGTCGCTCTGGTTGAGGCCGGGCTGTCGCTCCTGTTCTTTATGCATCTGTGGTCAGAAAAACGCTCCCTTATGTGGTCGGCTGGGATCTTCACAACTTTTGTGCTGTTGGCCATGCAATATGGGTGGACCGACAGCTTCCGCGTAGCCAATGGCGTTCCCTGGGCAAAGTAGGGGGAGAGAGCGAGTGTTCCGAGCGGGTAAGGGAAACACGCAGTTTGCACTTGTTGCTGCAACCGTAGTGGGGATAGGCGTGCTGCTGTTGTCGCCTCCCCCAGCTTTCTCGCAGAGCTGCGCCCTTTGCTATACGCAAGCGGCTTCGGCCGGGCGCGGGATGATTCAAGCCCTGCGTAGCGGGATCCTGATCCTTATCCTTCCTCCTACGCTGGGTTCCATCGGGATGATTTTTCTCGTGCATCGCAAGCGCAATCAGGTTCGGCGGACGGAGAACCGCGACGAGCCCGGCCAAGACTGGTAACATGGGAATCTCAACGGTGAAAGCCAATCCGAACCCTGGGGGAGGATTTACGTCCAAGCTGCGCGATTACTGCACCTTGACCAAGCCTGAAGTGAACCTGCTGATCCTAATGGCAACTTCGGCCGGTTACATTCTTGGAAGTCCCGGAACCTTGGTTTGGGGCAGGTTCATTCACACCATCGTGGGGACGCTGCTGGTTGCCAGTGGTACCGCCACGCTGAACCAGTTCTTGGAGCGGGTCTATGACGGGCGCATGCGACGCACCGCCAGCCGGCCGCTGCCGCAGGGCCGATTGAACCCGGGCCACGCATTCTGGTTTGGTATTCTGCTCAGTGTCGCGGGCGGTCTTGAGCTACTGATCGCCGTGAATGCGCTGTCTGCTTTCCTGGCCGTTGCCACCTTATTGTCGTACCTGTTGCTGTACACGCCCCTAAAGAGAAAAACACCTCTGTGCACTCTGGTAGGCGCGATCCCGGGGGCGATGCCAACCCTGATCGGTTGGGCAGGAGGTGCGGGCAGGCTTGAACCGCGCGCCGGGCTGCTGTTTGCGATCTTGTTTCTTTGGCAATTCCCGCACTTCCTCGCGATTGCGCTCATGTATCGCGAAGACTACGAACGGGCGGGGTACAAGATGCTGCCCAGCTTCGACACCCAAGGCCGCTTTACTCGTGTCGAGATCCTGGGATTCAGCATGCTTCTTGCCGCCGTCACCGTCGGGATTGCTGCTCATGGAAGCAGCTTCGCTTCTCTCACCGGCATGACTTGTCTGGGAGCGTTTCTACTTTATTGCAGCCTGCGGCTCACTCATCGTGGATCTAGAGGAGAGGCCAGCCGGTTGCTCCACGCCTCGGTCATTTATCTGCCTGCGGTTCTGGCAGTGCTGGTCAGTCAGAAATTCTGAACTCCTAGGGACAATTGTTGGGAGCTTTTTGTCCCGCGAAACGCGCCTTGATCCAGGAAATCTGGGTGGCAACCGACGCACCGATCAGTCCGCTTGTATCGTTCTCGGAATACGTCTCAAAATCAATGTGATCCCCTTGCGCGCACATCCGAGCTACGACTCGGAAGGCCATAGAGTCAGCGGCCGGCGAATCCTCCGCGCTGACGATCAGCAGGGGAGCAGGCGTCGGCCTGAGCCCCAGTGTGTTTCGCGCGAGGAAGTTTCGGATGAACGGGTTGCCCTGCCAGCCCGCTTTCAGCATGTCACCCAGTGCGGGCGTGGGTGACAGACGGGGGGCGGAGCACGTCTGGTTTACGGCGGCGTATCGGGCCAGGCCCTTGGGCGTCAGCATGTCTTCTAGCGAAAACTGGGGGTACACCGTTTTGATGCCATAGGCCAGGAAGGCGAAACCGTCCTGCCACTCCCGCTCGGAAAGGCGGCCGATCTCTGCTTTCAGATCGATGGCACCGGATACCGCGACGCTGCCCAGGTAGTTGGGATCGGGTTTGTCACTCTGCAATTCGGCAACCGCCAGGGCGGCTGCTCCTCCGTCGCCATCGCCCATCGCGACCCACTTCAAGCTGAGCTGGCGCAAGGCCTGGCGCGCTGCCGGCACCGAATAGATCACGTCGGTCGCGTTCGCCTGCAGGTCCACAAAAGCATTGCGAAAGTCGCTGCCCAGTCCAACGTAGTCGGTCGCAACCACAGCGTAGCCGAGATTGACGTACATACTGAGAAATGGTCCATTGTTCAGTGCCCGCAATAGCGATGGGGCGCAAGGGCGCGCCGTGGCCATAAAGCGGTGTGCCCAGGCAATTACCGGCCACCCCGCTGGGGGTGGCATTCGGTTTGGGATCAGAACCACCCCGGAAGCAGCCACATCCTCTCCACGGGCCGACACCGAGTGATAGAGGATTCGCATGGCCGACACTCCGGTCCCCAGATCGTATTCGTCGAACGGTTGCGAACGAATCAAATCTCCCGGCCTGCCTGACGGCAGGGGGACGGGAGTGTCGTAGAAAGGAGTGAGCCGAAGAGTCCGGCGCAACATTGGCATTTGATCCGAGTAGCGAGATGGCGTCTGGGCCAACGCAGCCTTGTTCGTTGCCGGCGCTACCAACAAAGAAGCCAGAGTTACGGCCAGCAGTAGCAGCTTTGTATTCCCGGACCGACCCATGCAATGTGCCTCGAGCAGGCTCCTGGCTCCTTCCCGAGCCCGTGCAACTCCCTGACCCGCCTTCGCCTACAGTCTAGTCGGTGGATGCAGCTGATATTCGGGAAAAAGCGCTGGGCGGATCGAAGGAGCGGCGGGTGGTCAGGGCCCGAATCGTCGCCTTAACCTGCCGGCCCGTCTCGACGAACCCGTTCAGCAAGCCAGCAAACGCCACTGGGTCAGTTGGGAGAGTACTGAGTTCGACGCCGTGGGCAGCGGATTCGAAAAAACTGCGTCATCAGCCCGAGCATTGCCTTGATCACACTGGGGGATTTCTGGCAGGACGGTCTGGCAGGCTTGGCGCCTACTTCGCAGGATAGCTCAGGCTCGCACAAGTGCTGACTGCCGGACTGCTCGCCTTACCCGCCTTCGAATACACTGCCTCCCGCATCTGACGAAGAGAAGTTGACAGCGAGTTCCTCGAGACTCGCCGGACGATCGGGTCAATCGCCCACCGCACTTCCACCGGGATGTCGCGGCTCAAGGCCATGGCTTCTAGCTCCACGTATACCCCGCCATCGCGCTCCCCAAATCGCACAATGCTGTACAACCGCCAGATGTACCCGCTCCCCCCGTCGGGAGGGAGTTTCTCTTCTCCGCGCTGCCCAAAGTCTCGAATTTCCTGGATGCGGGTGCTATACGCAATCGCATACCAGCGCTTGGCGTCGACCTGCTGATAACAAGCCTGGTATTCGCTATCCAGCGCGCTTTTGGCGACCACTTCCTTATTCACCAGGAGCATCAAGAACCTGTCATCCTCACCCAGTGCGGGAAGCGCCTTGGATGCGACTACCGATGGCTTGTAAAAGTCCTGGTAGTGGTCGTAGTCGCGGACCACGGCCAGCACATCTTCGAGCTTTGTATTCGGGAAAAATACGGCTCCAATCCAATCATGGATCAGGCCTGCGGGCACTGGCCTGGGGATGTGGGTGGCTCCGGGCGACACCAGAATCTTGCCCGCCCGCACTCGCCGACCCCTGTCAGGCACCTCGTCCACCCAAAGAAAGGTCCCGCCCGTTTCCAGGCGGCCTCGCATCTGCGAGTTGACACCCTGAACGAACTCCGCCCAACTCTTTAGCGCGTCCTGCTTCAGTTCCGCGGCTTCCGAAAGGCTGCCTGCAAGCGCCAGTGTGCACACTAGGCCGACAATCCAGTGCGCATAACCCAGAGTGGGACTCCTCATGCGACCATCAACCCCGGTGCGTGCCCAGTCGAGTTGAGTCCCAGGGCCGCTCGAACCTGGCCCATTCCTCGCTCTCCGTCGGATGCGCACGGCCCCCGCTCTCCTCGCACTGGCTATCGTCTCCACGCAGCGCCTTTGGCACACCGCAGTGGTACATGCCGAGAATGGAATTGACTCCCCAAATTAGACGCCCATTATGTCTACAAGGATTCGTGCGTTAGAGGACTCCACGGGTCACGTCAACCATGACCGTGGCGACAAGTCGCGGCGCGTCACGGCGGTAGCTGCGGTACTGCGCACCGTCTCGCTACACTCCGTGGCCGCCAGAAAACTTAGAAAATCCGTCGCTTACCGGGGTCACCCGGCATTGTTTCAGGGTGCCAGTGGCGTTCCCACAGCGGCCTCAAGCTGCGCCAAGTTTGTCAGGTAAGCGGCCAGTTGCTGGCGATACGCAAGTTGTGTTGTGCGGTACGTCCGCTCCGCGTCCAAGAAATCGAGGATCGATGCGCCCCCATTGCGGAAGGAGAACTCTTCGAGATCGAGCGATTCCTTCGCGCGCGACAGATACGTCTGCTCGAAAAGGCGAATCCGGTCTCGGCTCGATTCAAACGAGGCATAGGCCGTCTCGACATCTTGCAGAACCTGGTTCTGCGCCGCCTGGACCAGGAAGTCTGCCCTGAGCCGCTCTGACTGGGCACGGGCGACCTCACCCTGATTTCGGTTGAAGAGCGGTATGGAGATGGACGCAATGCCCAAGCCCATCGCGTTCGAGACGCTGCCTTTAGGGTAGAAGGGCTGAAACCAGCTGGGCCCGCCGATCTCGTTTCCGGTGTGGATAAAAGATGTGCCGATGGTCGGGTCGGGCCAGCGGTTCGCCCTGGCCAGGCGCAGGTCCGCAGATGCCTTCTCCCGCCCGGTCTCCGCCGATCGCAAATCAGGACGATTATCCAGAGCGAGTTGCTGAAGCTCGGAAAGCGTCTTGTCGAGAGCAACGGCACGCAATTCGCCTTCAATATCGAACTCTTGCGGCAGATTGGCCGCGCCCACCAGCGCCCGAAGGGTTGCCTTGGCGGTCTTCAGGGCCAGTGTCGCATCGTCGAGGTCGGTCTGAAATTGCAGCATCTCGAGCTCGATCTTAAGAAGATCCGCTTTCGATATGGCGCCTTGTTGCAGCATCAATCGGTTGAGATCGATCACCTTCTGGTAATCGGAGAGGTTTCCCCGTGCGAATTCGAGGTCAGATTTCGCCTGCAGCCCGGCGATGAAGGCCTGGCGCAGGTTAAGAACCAGAGTTCGGCGGGTGTCTACGGAATCGGTTTGGAAGATGGCGGTCGCGAGCCGGGCACTCGCGAGGCGCGCCCCCCGTTTCCCTCCAACTTCGAATTCCTGATAGATCCCGGCTGTCGCCGAAGTGGTGTCGTTTTGAAATTGCGGGTTCGGCCTCAGGCCGGCCGTGATTTCGCTGGCACGGCTGGACTCCACACTTTGTGCCTGTGCCCGGAGTGTGGGATTGGCGGCCAAGAACCTTTCCCGAATCTGCTCCCAGGTAAAGCTTGGCTGTTGCGCGAAAGCCGCAGTGCAGAGGCAGGCCGCGGCGGTCATAGCACACAGACGATTCTGCACTTTCGGGGACCTCCTCACACTTCTGTCGCCCCGCTGGTGACCAGCCCGAGACTCGCAACCAGCGGAATCACAATCAGGATAGCCAGCGAGGTCGTAACCATCCCGCCCACCACCACCCGCGCCAGCGGCTGCTGTGCTTGCGCGCCTATTCCATGTGAGAGGGCAGCCGGCAGCAGGCCCAGGCCCGCGGCCAGGCAAGCCATCAACACAGCCCGCATCTCCCCGACACTGGCGCGGATGATTGAGTGCGTGATCCCATGCTCGTGTTCTTCGGCACGGCGGATGCCGGCTACGAAGACCAACCCGCCCAGGGTCGCGACGCCGATAACCGAGGCGAAACCAACCGCCGCGGAAATGCTGAAGGGGGTGCGCGAGACCAGCAGCGCCAGCACACCGCCGGCAATGCCGAAGGGCAGCACCGAGAGCACCGCCAATGCATCGCGCAAGGAATTGAACGAGACGTAGAGTAGAGCCAGAATCATGCCGACTGTGATTGGAATGATGATCGCCAGGCGCTGCTGCTCTTTGCGCAGGCTGTCGTACTCGCCCGCCCATTCGTAGTGGTATCCCTCGGGCAAGCGAACGGAGCGGGCAAGTTTCGCTTGAACCTCCTCGATGGTTCCCGCCAAGTCGCGACCCCGCACGCTGAATTTGATGGGAATGTAACGCCGCCCATTCTCGCGATAGATCATAAAGGCCCCTTCGCGAAATCCGATGTCCGCCACTTGTCCCAGCGGTACCCGGTTGCCGTCGGGCGTGGCCAGAAGAATGTTCCTCATCGCTTCCGGCTTCTGGCGATACTCCGGCTGGTAGCGAACCACGAAATCAAAGCGGCGGTCACCCTCCAGAACCTCGGTCACGGCCAGGCCGCCAATCGCGGCTTGCACCGCAGCGTTAATGTCTGCGGCCATAAGCCCATACCGCCCCGCCGCACTGCGATTGATAGAGATCACCAGGTTCGGCTGTCCGTTCTCCTTGAACACGGCCAGGTCGGTTACGCCGGGAACCTTGGCCATCGCCTCCTGGATCTGCTTGGCGGTCCTGGCCAGCACATCAATGTCGTCGCCAAACAATTTCAACGAGTTTTCGCCCTTAACTCCCGACATCGCCTCTTCGACGTTGTCCTGAATGTTTTGCGAAAAATTGAAGGCAACCCCCGGATAGCGCCGGAGAGCTCCGTTCATTTTCTGGATGAGTTCGTCCTTGGTGCGCGCCGTCTTCCACCTAGATTGAGGCTTCAAATCAACCTGGAACTCGATGTTGTTGAAGGTAGTCGTGTCCGTGCCGTCATCCGGCCGACCCACTTGAGACACCACTTGCTGCACCTCGGGAAAGGACCCCAGAGCCTCCCGCATTTCATCCGCCAAGCGTACGGCATAATCGAACGAGATATCCTGAGGCAGTGTGGCGCGAATCCAGAGATTCCCCTCCTCCAGCTTGGGCATGAATTCGCCGCCAATGGTCCAAAACATGGCGAGTGACAGCAGCAAGCCCACAATCGCCGCCGGAAGCACGAATCGGCGGCTCCCCATCACTTGCAGAAGGAGCCGTGTGTAATGACCCTTTAACCATCGCACCAGCCGCGTGTCCGCCACATGCCCACTGGGGACGATATGCCGGTACGAGGCCAGCACGGGTGCGAAGATCAATGCAAAAATCAGAGCGCCCGTCAGTGCAAATCCGTAGGTCACCGACATAGGCGCGAAAATCCTTCCCGGCACACCCTGCATGGTGAATAGTGGGAGGAAAGCCACCAGGATGATGAGCGTAGCGAACAGGACTGGCTTGGCGGCCTCGGCCGTGGCTTCGGCGATCAGGTCCAGCCGGTGCTGTTCGCTGGTGGCTTCGTGCATACGGCGATAAATGTTCTCCAGCACGACGATGGCGGAATCCACGATGATGCCGAAGTCGATGGCACCAATGGAGATCAGGTTTGCAGAACGACCGGTAGCCGACATCAGGCCGAAAGCGAAGACCACGGCGAAGGGGATGGTGAGCGCCGTAACCAGGGCGAGGGGTACGTCGCCCAGGAAGACAAGAAGCAACAGGCTGACGAGCAGCAGTCCGGTTAGCACCACATGCTGTACCGTTTCCGTGGTTGTGTGGATAAGAGCGGTGCGGTCGTAGATGGGGTCGATCTTCATGCCACGGGGAAGAAGTCCACCATTCAGCGCTCGAACCCTGTTCCGCAGGCCCTCCAGAGCGGGCAGGGACTGTTCTCCCCGCTGCAAAAGCACCGTGCCCTTGACGATATTGCCGTCCCTGTCTCGTCCCACCCGGCCAAGCGGCGGCTGGTACCCTTCGTGCACGTCGGCCACGTCCCGCAGAAATATCGGCGCTCCGTTGCGTTCGGCAATCAGAATGGCGCCCATTTCAGGCACGCCCTTGAGCAGCCCCAGGCCGCGCACGTTTACGTTTTGAGCGCCGACCTCGAGGTAACTGCCGCCGGCATTCTGATTGCTGGCGGCGATTGCCGAGAGCACCTGAGGAAGCGTGATGTTGAATTCCAGCAGCTTCTTGGGATCGATCTCCGCCTGGTACTGTTTTGTGGTCCCGCCAAACGTGGTCACATCAACGATTCCCGGCACCTGCTTGAGCTCGCGACGGACGAACCAGTCTTCTGTGGCCTTGATGTCATTGAGGCTGTAACCGTCGCTTTTGAGCTGGTAGCGGTAGATTTCGCCGACGGCAGACCAAGGTGACAGCTGGGGCTGCAGATTCTGCGGCAGGGTGACCGTCTGCAGACGGTTCAGAACTTCCTGGCGGTCACGAAAGTAGTCGGAGTCGAAATCGAAGTACAGCTTCACATCACTGAGTCCGAAAAGACTGGTGGAACGCACGTATTGCAGCCGTGGAATTCCATTCAGCGCCGTTTCAATGGGAACGGTGACCTGTTGCTCCATCTCTTCCGCAGACCACGACGGGTTCTGGGTGATCACATCAACCAGCGGCGGCGACGGATCAGGGTAGGCTTCGATGTCAAGGCGCAGCAGCGCCCAGACTCCGGCGGCCAGCCAGGCCGCCATGACGATCAAGGCGATCATCCGATATCGGAGGACGGCGCGGACCAAGGCTGGCATTACTCGGTCGGTCCTCCCTTAAGCAGCTCCGCGCCCTCGGCTGCAACCTCATCGTTGATGTGCACGCCGTTCAGAATTTCGACTTTGCCATCAAGTGTCTGCCCGACCGTCACCACGCGCTGCTCCGGGCGGCCGGCATGCCTTACGAAAACCGTCGTTGCGTTCCCGTCTCGGACGATTGCCGCGGCAGGAACCACCAGGGCAGGGTGGGTACCGGCTCGGACGTGAATGGTCCCGAACATCTCGGGCTTGAGCCGTTGATCGGGATTGGGAAGAACGACCCGCACCTTCAAGGTCCGGGTTATTGGGTCGAGCGCGCCGGAAATTGGGCCAATCCGACCGGTCCATTGCCGGCCCGGATAGGCTTCCAGAGTGATGGTCACCTGTTCATCGCGCCTCACCTTGGCAACATCTTTTTCATAAACGTCACCCACCAGCCAGACCGTGGTGAGATCGGCCACGGTGATCAACGGATTCGCCGACTCCAGAGACTTGGAAAACTCCCCCGGCGCTGAGCTGACGTCCAAGACAACTCCGCCGGTCGGAGATACCAACGTCACCAGGTCCGTGGTAGACGAAGGACTGACATTGAGTAATTCAAGACGCTGCCTCGCGCGCGCCAGCTCCGCCCGAGCCTCATCGGCTTGAGCACGCGCGTCGATGTAATCCTTCTCGGCCACGGCGCCGTGTTCGAAAAGCACCTTTTGCCGTTCCAGGGCTCGGGTGGCACGCTGTGCTTCGATATTGGCTTTCGCAAAATCTGACTGCGCACTGGCAACATCGCTGCTGCTCAGAGTGGCCACCGTCTGTCCGCGCTGGACGCGGTCGCCCGGCTTGACGTCAATGGCGACGACCCGGCCACTTGCGGGCGGGAAAATACGCACGACCTTCGTCGGATCGGCCTGCACTCTTGCCGCAAGATCCAGCGTTTCGGGAGCGGTTTGCTGAACAACCTTGACATAGCGCACCGCGTCCTCCCCAGCCAGGTCGTGAACGGAGGTTTTCCCTGAATTCTGAGCGGGCTGAGTACAGCCGGCCAGCATTACCAGCAGGCCGAGCGCTGCAGCCACGGAGTCGCAGAAATGAACCTCTTGTAGCTTCATGGTTCGAGTCTTAGTCTTGATTACATTCGTAGCCTAGAAAAGTCAGCAGGTTGGGTCATTATCCCTCGCGGCAGTTCGCGGAAAAGTCACAGCAGATCGGCGCAATTGCGGTGGAGACCGTCGCTCGAAAAACGCCGGGAAGGAGTGCCCGAGAGGAGGAGCTCTGGGAGAGGCTGGTCCCACCGCACGCGATCCTGCGCTTGATGGGAAGGGTGGTGTTGGCTCGCGTGCCGCGAACGCACGATATGCCAACATGCACCCGGTTGTGATAGCGAGGTCGGAACCGCGCTGCGGTGGCAGTCCAGAGGCAGGAAAGCCTGACCGCTGAGAAGGACCCTCGAGCCAGTGATTACCCGCGTCCGAGAAGGACGGAAAATCTTTGTCCCGAACGTTTCGCAATCTGCCCCGGCCCTCATTCCGCCAGATCGGAAGAAACTTGTGAGTGAGATCCTGCTCGAGGACCAGGTCGGCCGCGCCATCCTGGTTCACGTCCAAGGCTGAAACTGCGAGCCCACTGCGGTTCGATTCGAAGGGGAGTTCACTGTCCCCGCCGTCCGTGAAATGCAGTTCTATCGCCCGGAAACCAGTCTGAGGCTGCCAACCGTAATCGAGGAGGATTGCACCGTCCGGCCTATTGTCATCGTCGAAATCAGCGGCGGCCGGCGTCCGACACCACGGCGCTGCGAGACCTGCTGGCGAGGTGCGATCCACCCGCGACAGCGCACCTTCGAGCCCAGCTTGCGCCCAAAGGGACGAGGCCGCGAGAGCCAGCACAACAGCAATGCACTTCAGAGCCGGCCATCGCGCTTCCTGGCCGCGGGTTTCGAACATGAATTCTTCAACGCGGGTTCGCAAGAATCTCCCATGAATATCCACTCCCCGATGGCGCCTCCGAAGGCACAATGGCCTCCCCCCGGGAGCGATTTCAGGTTGGGGTGCAGCGAAGTGCGGTTTGCGAATCACCGGATCGTTGTTGCGCACGGAGTCGTGACAGCCTGCCCGGAGCTCGGCGCGGGATCAGGCGAACTTTCTCAGAGGCCGGCCTAACAGGACTAGCCTACGAAGAAGGTTGCGGCTTCGGCCACAGGTGAGCTTGGACGCTCTCGAGCAGCCGCGATGCAGCTTCGCCTGCATCCAGAGTGGAAAACTCGCTTCCCAGTTCCACAACCGGCAGCCGGGCCCGCGCGCTCTCGAAGGCCTGTCGAGTTGCCGGCGACGCGCTCAAACTGGGGCCCAGAACCAAGAGAGCGGGATGCGTTGCCCGTAAGAGAATGAGTGCATCACGCAGGCTGCTCGTCGTGTGGACCTGGTGCCCCCCGCGCTTCAATAGTTCGCGCAAATAAGCCAGTACGTCGCTGCTTTGATCGACGCACAAAACCGCGGGACCAGACTCCCGTACCTCGCCTGGGGCCGTAGCGCGCCGGTAAAAGGCGGAGATTGCGCTTTCTTCCGATTCATGGGTCTCGAACAGCCGGTCCAGATTTGTCATCTGCAGCAGCTTCTCGATGGCTTGCGGGACATTGCATAACTTCAGGTCCCCGTGCGACTTTCGCGTGCGGGTCAGCAGTCTTACCATCGTGCCCAGCCCGCTGCTGTCGATGAAGGCTACCTCGCCAAGGTGCAGGACGAAATCCCTGCGGTCTTGCATCATGGCACTGATCTGCGCCCGCAAAGCTTCCATTTCGCTGCCCGCGACGATGCGCCCGCTGCAGTGCACAACCGTGACCTTCCCCACTCCGCGCGCGTTGAGCACAAGCGGCATTTCCCCCCCTGGGCCGGCGATAGGCATCCGACGCGGATCCCCCCGAACCGCGAACTTGTGGGCCCTATTTTCACACAGAATCTCGGGACTTGGAATCCAGCTTCGGTGCCGCAGCGAAGTCGGGTGTTATCGGTTAATGGGGAGGGACGATTGGCGAGAGATCCGGTCTCAGCGAATGTGGCCGACGGGGAACCACTTCGGCGCGCTCGCGGGTCGGCCAAGAAGGCCGGGTTGGTGCGTCATTGAACGACCAGGAATTAATTGACATGCCGGAGCGGGAGGCCTAATATGCACACTCCGTAAAGGTTCTTGATCGTGGCGCGGGGCAAATCCCACGAGAGCAGAGCGTGCAGCGTCGTTTTCCTCGGCTGGAGCAGCATCAAAGGCTCCGCGCAACCGCGCGAACATCTGCAAGTCCTCCTGTACTCCATTCATTCTAATGGTGTTGTTGGTGCTGGCCGGCTGGGCGGGGGCAGCGCCAGGGGCCAACGAAGCACCGGGGGCCGTGATCGCTATCGGCGACGTTCACGGCGCCTTTGATGACTTTGTTGCCATCCTTCAGCACACCGGGTTAATTGACAAGCAGAACCACTGGGCAGGAGGCAAAACCACCCTCGTCCAGGTGGGCGACGTTCTGGATCGCGGCCCCAAGCCGCGCAACGTCATGGATCTGCTCATGGCGCTGGGGAAGGAGGCAGAGAAAGACGGCGGGCGAGTTGTGCCCCTGCTCGGAAACCACGAAATGATGAATATCATGGGGGACCTCCGCTACGTTATCCCTGAGAACTATGCCAGCTTTGCCGATGCAAATTCCGAGGAGCGCCGTAAGTCCGGCTACAAGGATTTCGTCAAATGGCGGGAGCGTCACGCCTCGCTTCTGACTGAGCTTCCCCAGCCCATGGAACTGACGGAGGCGGAGTGGATGGCGCGGCACCCAGCGGGCTTTCTGGAGCAGCGCGAGGCCTTCAGCCCGAAAGGGAGCTACGGCAAGTGGCTGCGAGGACACGCCGCAGTTGCTGAAATGGAAGGAGTGATCTTCCTGCACGGCGGAATCTCTCCCAGCGTGTCTTCCCTGAAACTGAATGCCATTAATTCCCGCATCCGCGACGAGATCGGCGCCTTCGATTCTTGCAAGCAGTACATGCTGGACGAACAGCTGATCTTGCCGTTCTTCAATCTCCAAGAAATGGCTGCCGTGGCGCAAGCGCAGATCTCTGCGGAACAGAAGTCCAGGGTGCCGTCAAACCCCAACCTCCGAGCCAAGATTTCCCAATTCCTGCAGTTTCCAGATTGGCTGAGCGTGCGCACCGATGGTCCCCTATGGTTCCGCGGTTACGACCAGTGGAGCGATGAAGAAGGCAGCTCGCAAGTGGATAAGATCCTGCAATCCCTCAAGGCGAATCATCTGGTTGTCGGCCACACGGTTCAGAAAGGGGGACAGATCCGCTCCCGTTTCGCAGGCAAAGTCTTTCTGATCGACACCGGCATGCTGAGTAGCTATTATCCCGGGGGGCGGGCGTCGGCTCTCGAAATCGAGAATAACGTCAAGTTCACAGCGGAGTATATGGACCAACAGGTAGTGCTCCTCGAACCTGCCAAGGTTTCATGGGTGACAGGAGGTTCGGATGGGCCTCGAAGAGCGGGGAGTGCGGAACCCATGCTCCTCGGCTCGTCTCTGCCCGCCGTACCAGCCTGGGGGGTAGGCAACGAGATACTCAGAATCGGGTTTCTTGCTCATGCGACGGTGGATCGAGCGAGCCCTTAACATACACCATGGAGACCTGGGGCGGGGCACTCTGCTGTGTTCGTGTCTCTTCCTGATCATCAGCAGCTACGTCACCGGGAAAGTGGCGCGCGATGCCTTGTTCCTGGCGCGCTTCCAGGCGGTCCAACTGCCTTATGCCGACATTGCCTCTGCCGTGCTGGTGGGCTTCGTCGTGGCCGGCTATGTTTACCTGGGCCGGCGGGTCTCGTTGCGTACCTTGCTGGTGGGCAGCCAGTTGTTCTTTGCCGCCAATTGCGCGCTGTTCTGGGCGCTGGCCCACTACTACCACCCGCCGTGGCTTTATCCGGTCTTTTACGTCTGGGTAGGCATCTTTGGCGTGCTGGCCCCGACGCAGGTGTGGACTCTGGCAAATTACGCCCTCACGACCCGTGAGGCGAAACGTATTTTCGGCATGGTGGGTGGAGGCGCCATCGCCGGCGCGATCTTTGCCGGTTTCTTCTCGAAGACCGTGGCCGAGGCCTACGGCACCGAAAGCCTGCTTTTGGGAATGGCAGTGCTGCTTTTGACTTGCTCCCTGCTGATGCTGGTGATGTGGCAGACCGGGCAAGTCCAAGCCGGGGATCCGGAAGAAGCTGGCGCTGGAACTGCCCATCGAGGATCACAGGACCTGCGGCAAAGTATGCACCTGGTGGCGTCCTCGCCTTATCTGCGAGCCATCGCCGCCGTCATCTGCATTTCCTCGTTTGTCACCACCTTGACCGGTTGGCAGTTCAAAGCCATTGCCAAGCACTTCCTGGTCAACAAAGATGCATTGGCTGTTTTTTTTGGAAACTTCTATTTTTATGTCGCGGTTATTTCCTTGCTCTTGCAGTTGCTGTTGACCACCCGTTGTCTGCGCAAGTTCGGGATAGGCGTCCTGTTGTTCGTGCTTCCTGTCGTCGTGTTCGCAGGTTCAGCCGGCCTGCTCGTGCTGGGCACGCTCGGGGCGGCTGTGTTCTTGAAAGGCAATGACCAGGTGCTCCGCTATTCCATCGATAAATCGACAGTAGAGCTGCTCTACCTGCCCCTTCCCGGCTCCGTCAAGTTGCAAGCGAAGTGGTTTATTGACACTGTGATCTGGCGCATGGGCGACGGTCTGGCAGGGATCACGGTGCTGATCTTCGCCACCTTCCTGCACATACCCGCACGGCAAATCAGCTGGGTGGCTCTGCTGCTGATTAGCGGCTGGCTGGTGGCCGTGTCCGTGGCGCGCCGACAGTACGTGGTGACTCTCGAGGAGAACATCAGCCGGCACAGGGTTGACGTCGAGCAAGCGTCCACGCTGGTGTTGGATCGGTCGACCTCCGACTTGCTCGCGGCCAAGATGTCAGCGTCTGATCCCAAGGATGTACTCTACGCACTGAGCTTGCTTGAGGTGGAGCGCAAGCCTGCAGTGCACCCCGCGGTCCGTGGCCTGCTTAGCCACCCTGACAAAGACGTCCGCCAGAAAGCGCTGGCCCTCCTCGATGCCTCGGGTGACACCTCGGTCCTACCGGAGGTGCGGCATTTGCTCAAAGACTCGGACCTCAGCGTCCGCACCGAAGCCATGCTATACCTGGCTCACCATGCCCACGTTGATCCGCTGACGATAATTGAGGAACTGGGCGACTTCGCCGACTTCTCGGTGCGCTCAGCGGTCGTGGCCTATCTGGCCCGGGAAGGAGAGACTCAAAATCTGGAAACGGCGCGTCAGATTCTGGAGGGCATGGTTCAGGAACCGGGGTTGGAAGGCCAACGCACCCGCATGGAGGCGGCGAAGTTGCTGGGTGAATTGCCGGACTGCTTCGATCCCTCCCTTTCTATCCTGGTCCACGATTCAGCCTTGCCGGTTGCGCGGGCAGCCATACGATCGGTTGGAAAACTCCGCAAACGGCGCATGGTTCCGGATCTGCTGGATCTGCTGGCCAACCACGAGCTAGCCGCGGAAGCTGCCAAGGCCCTTGGGCAATTTGGTGATGCGATTGTGGGTTCGTTGCGAGACCATATTGCGGACCCCTCGGTCCCGACTGCGGCCCGGAGGGAAATCCCGGCCATACTGGTGAACGTGGGTACGGCATCGGCCGCACGGGTACTGCATGAGAATCTCTTGGAACGGGACACCACGCTTCGTTTCCGCATCATCTGTGCACTCAACAAGCTGCATCGCCTGCATCCCGAAGTCGAACCCGATACGCAGATGCTGGAGACGGTGCTGGCAGCGGAGATTCTCGGACACTACCGCTCCTACCAGATCCTGGCCAAGCTTGAGTCGGCTCATGACCGTCAAGATCTCGTGACCCGTGCGTTGAGTGAGTCCATGCATCAGGAGCTGGAACGCATCTTTCGCTTGCTCGGCCTTCTGTACCCTCACCTCGACGTGCACAGTGCGTATCTGGGCTTGCAAGCTAAGAAAGTAACGGTGTATGACAATGCTCTGGAATTTCTGGACAACGTTCTAAAGTCCCAGTTGCGCGCCATGTTGGTGCCGCTACTGGACGGCAGGGTCTCGGTGGCACAACGCGCCGCCATTGCCGACCGTTTTGTGCGCGCCAAGATCGAAAACCGGGAACAGGCGGTGGAAGCCTTGGTGGCCAGTGACGATCCCTGGCTGCGTTCTTGCGGGGCTTACGCCATTGGCACGCTCGGAATGAGGTCCTTGGAGGGAGAACTGACTCGCTGTTTGAATGATCCGGATCCGCTGCTGCGAGAAACCGCCCGCGTCGCGAAACAGCGACTCGAACAACTGGCCAAGGTATGAATACCTCACGGTGCGCCCCACAACCTGGCGACTCTGTGGGAGGCGTTTGGTTTAGCTCGGCCATCTTGGATCGTTGGACACTGGGAGCTTGCCGCATCATTTTTCAAGACTAGACCTGTCGTCACACTTTCGGAGGTATTGTTATGGATATACGTGCCGTGCTCGGGACAAGGCGTAGGATTGCCGTGGCGATGTGCCTGCTTAGCGTACCCCTCGCCAGGGCGGCGGACGACACCACTCTAACCAAAGAGCAGATCAAGCAATTCCTGCTCACTGCCAAAATCGTTGGTGCCAGAGAATCGGGGAAGGGTACCACCCACCCGGTGCGGTTAACGCTCAGCGACGGCAAAGTGACGCATGACGCCTCGTACCAGGGTATCGACGAACACAAGAGCAACGTCCAGCTGCAGAGCGGCCGTACCGAGATGATCTTCGTCGACTCCTATAAGTACAACATTGCCGCCTATACCTTGGCCGAGATGCTTGGCGTAGAGGATATGTTGCCGGTTTATGTGGAACGCAAATATAAAGGTGACGCAGGCTCTTTGAGCTGGTGGCTGCCGGTTAAAATGGATGAAGCCGAGCGTCTACAACGGAAAGTAGTCGCTCCCGATGCCGACGCTTGGAATAACCAGATGTACCGGATCCGGGTTTTTGATGAGTTGGTCTACGATACCGATCCTAACCTCACCAATGTTCTCATCGGGGAGGATTGGAAAATCTGGAGAATCGATTTCACGCGTGCATTCCGCCTCTACAAAGACTTGAAGGATCCTAACGATTTGGTACGCTGTGATCGCCAGCTACTGGAGAAGCTGAAAACGTTGGATGGCAACCAGTTGGCAGAAAGAACCAAACATTACCTCACCAAGGATGAAGTCAAGGCGGTAATGGCGCGGCGGGACAAGATTGTGGCTCGCTTTCAGCAGCTGGTCAGTGAGAAAGGCGAGGCCGCTGTCCTGTATTAGCTCTGCGAAATGACAACGGGGAGCGACGTTCTTGGGAACAAGGTTCTTATTGGGCTTGTTGTTTTCGCTGGCGCAGTCTATTCTTACTCGCTTGCATTGCATTCTCTAGTGAAAAGGGGGAGGTCACATGTCCAAGAAAGTGGCAGCAATGTTGTTCATGGTCGTGCTTGTCTGCTCAGTCTCGCTGCTCGGGTTCGCCCAGGGTGGCGCGAAAGAGGCTCGCGTGGAAGGCCGGGTCGTGCGCAGCAACAAGGACAAATCGACCCTCACCGTCCGCACGGGGGAGCCTGCGGCCGAAAAGATCGTACATTACGAAGCTTCTACCAAGTGGACCAGCCAGTATCACGCTGATAAGAATGTGAACACGATTGACGCCAGCCAGGTCAAGGACGGTGATTATGTGATTTGCCTGGGCTCATACGACGACAAGAGTGAATTTCATGCGACCTCGATCTCTAAGCGGCTTTCCCACTCCCAGTAGACAGCGTTCCTTCTCTGCTGCGGGTGGGAGCGCCTGAGCCCTTACGGTATGTGGCCAGGCAGTAGCTTCGTGCCACTAGCTTCAGCTGGGATGGAGAGAGGCCGGTCTGATTCTTGCCACCGAGCAGATGCGGGCGCTCGCGGTATTCGTCGGGTGCAAGCAGTCGTGCGATAGGGGCGAGCGCGGGAGCCTTTCCGAACCAGGTTCTTGTTGGCCGTGTTGTTTTCGCTGGCGCAGTCTATTCGTACTCGCTTACATCGCATCTTTAGAAGGGGGAGGGAGTCAAATGTCCAAGAAAGTGGCAGCAATGTTGTTCATGGTCGTGCTTGTCTGCTCGGTCTCGCTACGCGGGTTCGCCCAGGGTGGCGCGAAAGAGGCTCGCGTGGAAGGCCGGGTCGTGCGCAGCAACAAAGACAAATCGAACCTCACCGTCCATGTGGAGCAAACCAACGCCGAGAAAACCGTGGCCTACGACGCTTCTACCAAGTGGATCAGCCAGTATCACGGCGAGAAGAAGGTGAACTCCATTGACGCCAGCCAGGTCAAGGACGGTGATTATGTGATTTGCCTGGGCTCATACGACGACAAGGGTGAGTTTCATGCGACCACAATCTCTAAGCGGCTTTCCCACTCCCAGTAGACGGATATCCTCGGCGGCTGGGGGCTGGAACCCGAGTCACAGTTTTTTCCGAACGTCAGCAACTCGCTGACGCTTCGGCTCAAATGCCGAAACCTGCCCGGAGGCAGAAGAAAAGGGTTCCAGTTCGGTGCTGGTTGGGGCGAAGTACGCGCAAGTCGTTGACGGGGCGAGCGCGCCTTCGGGGCACCGCGGCGTGCTCACCCTTCAATTCCCGCTACTGCCAGCCGTGATTTTCTGATCCGCAATTAGTGCGTTCTGGAACTGCCCGACCGATCATCCAGGTGTGTGGCGGACAGCCCGGCGCCTTTCGCCGGGCCAGGAGCACCAATGGTACTGGAAGGCGGATTTCGTGCGCAGCGCCACCAACTCCTTTGTGCGCCTGCGCTTGGTAGATGGCACGCCCCAAGTCCACGGAACAAGCGATCGGTGCGTCAGCCTCCGTGCCGTGTGCGGTCAGCGTGATCCGTGAGCTAGCGGGGTTCTTGCCGGTACATATCCTTCAGGGGTCGCTGCAGCGATCGAATATCCATTAAATCCCCCTCCGAAATCTGGGATATTATAAGCGCAGCAGGGTTGCAGGGCTGGGGTCTGTCGCGGCCGCGACTTAAGCATTAACTACGCAGCGGGCAAGAGTCCGCTTCCGCATGCCGAGTGAGGCTCCTGCAAGTTCGATGAACCCACCTTCGATGCCAGGTTCGGAGCAATCCACTCTCTCGCCGGGTGCTCGCCTTGGCAGCTATGAGATTCTTGAGCGACTGGGCGTTGGCGGGATGGGGGAGGTCTATCGCGCCAAAGACACGCGCCTCGATCGTGAGGTCGCAATCAAGACCCTTTCGCTTGACCACTGTTCGCATCCGGAAGCCTTGTTGCGTTTCGAGCAGGAGGCCCGTGCTGCGAGCGCGCTGAATCACCCAAACATCGTGACGATCTATGAACTCGGACACGAGAACGGCACGCGCTATATCGCCATGGAGTTGGTGGATGGAGCAACGCTGCGTTCGCTGCTCACCTCAGGCCCGATTCCATTTCGCAAATCAGTTGCGATCGCGTCGCAGATTGCCGACGGTCTCGCGAAAGCGCATGAGATTGGCCTCATTCATCGCGACCTGAAGCCCGAGAACCTGATGGTTTCTCGAGATGGCACGGCCAAGGTGCTCGATTTCGGTCTGGCGAAACTTCTGAAACCCGACCGCGGCAGTTCGGATTCGAACACCACCATCACCGAGCATGGAGCGGTGGTGGGCACTGTCGGGTATATGTCGCCGGAGCAAGCGGCCGGCGAGGATCTGGATTTTCATTCTGACCAATTCTCTTTCGGGTCGGTTCTCTACGAAATGGCCACCAGAACCCCCGCATTCAAAAAGAAAACGCATGCGGAAACGACGGCGGCAATTCTTCGCGATGAGCCCGAGCTCCTCGGCGCCAAAACGCTGCAGGCGCCCTCTCCTTTCATTTGGATCGTAGAGCGCTGCCTTGCCAAGGATCCGCAGCAGCGCTACGCCTCGACGCGGGATTTGGCTCGCGACCTCGCCGCGGTGCGCGACCGCCTGTCCGATGTGCCTGCCCGGGAATCCAAGCCGTGCCCCCACAATCTGCCGGTGCAGCGCACCGCATTCATTGGCCGGGAACGGGAGGAGGATGACCTTTGTCAGCTCCTGAGTCGCGCGGACGTACACCTCGTGACCCTCACCGGTCCGGGCGGCATCGGTAAATCGCGGCTCGCCTTGCAGGTGGCGGGCAAAATGGCCGACCAGTTTGGAGGCGGCGTTTGCTTTGTCGGTCTGTCAGCGATTGGCGAGCGGGGTTTGGTCGCTCCCGCGATCGCGCAGGCGGTGGGCGTGCGCGAGACCGGAAATAAGTTACCTCAGGAAAACCTGATGGAGTACCTGAGTGGCCTAAGCCAGCCGATGCTTCTAGTGCTCGATAACTTCGAGCACCTAGTCTCTACCGCGCCGGTCGTGGCGCAAATGCTTACTGCCGGTCCCAAACTCAAGGTTGTGGTTACGAGCCAGTCGCCGCTGCATATCTATGGCGAACACGAATTTCCCGTGCCACCGCTCGAGCTCCCCAATCCCAAGTCCATGCCGGCTCTAGAAGTGCTGTCCCGTCTTCCAGCGATCGCGCTCTTTGTGGAACGCGCGCAGGCCGTGAAGCACCAATTCGCCCTGACCAAGGAAAATGCAACCGCAGTTGCGACCATCTGCACTCGGCTTGACGGGCTTCCTCTGGCCATTGAACTGGCGGCGGCGCGGATCAAGCTGCTTTCGCCGTCTGCCATGCTAGCGCGCCTCGAAAACCGTTTGAACCTGTTGACCGGCGGTGCGCGCGATCTGCCGGCACGGCAGCAAACTCTTCGCAACACAGTGGAGTGGAGTTACGGGCTTCTTAATAGTGCTGAACAAACTCTGTTTCGGCGGCTATCTGTCTTTACCGGCGGCTGCACTCTGGAAGCCGTGGAAGCGGTGTGCGACACCAAATGCGATCTGGGAGTGGACGTCCTCGATGGCATGGCTTCGCTGGTGGACAAAAGCTTGGCGCAGCAGGTGGATCAGGTTGAAAAAGAAACGCGCTTCATTATGCTCTCCACCATCCGGGAATACGCTCTCGAACGTCTGGCTGAGAGCGACGATGAGTCTGCGACTCGGCGGGCACACGCCGCTTATTACCTCGTGCTCGCCGAAGAAGGCGCCGAGGACATTGCCGCTCAACCCGAATGGCTCGACCGTTTCGAGGTCGAGCACGAAAACCTCCGCTTGGCGATTGATTATCTAATCAAGACTGGGGATGCGGAATGGGGAATGCGCCTTGGCGCCGCCCTGTTCCGCTTCTGGGAAACACGAGAGCATCTTACCGAGGGCCGTGACGCTCTCGGCAGGATCCTTGCGATGGAGGGAGCCAGGGCACGTCCCAGGCTGCGCGCCCGCCTACTGTTCGCTGCCGCAGTTTTGGCGGCGGCGCAGGGCGATTACCGCTCTGGGCGCCCATTGTTCGAAGAAAGTCTAGAGACATGTGTGAAGCTCAACGATAAGCGCGGCGTTGCCGTAGCCCTAAACGCGTTAGCCGTCAACGAACGCGATCGTGGCGAATTCGCTGTTGCGTCTCAACTCTTCGAGCAATGTCTCGGCATATGGAAGGAGCTTGGCGATCCCACTGATATCGCACGAGCGCTGAGCAATCTCGCCAGCGTGATGAAGACGCAGTGTGAATATGAGCGCGCATTCTCACTTTACGATGAGTGTTTGAGCATGTTCCGTCAGGCCGGAGACGACACGGGTGTGGCCTGGACGTTGAACTACCTGGGCGACGTCGCCCGGGAAAAAGCGGACTTGGCAGCGGCGCGTTCCTATTGTGAGCAGAGCCTGTCAGAGTTTCGCCGGCTGTGTGATAACTGGGGAATTGCGAGCACGCTCTGCGATTTAGCGAGTTTAAGCTGCGATCAGGGAAACAATGCTGAGGCGCGCCGTCTATACGGTGAAGGCATCAAACTGTTCAAGGAACTAGGCTACAAACGCGGTATCGCGAGGGCACTCGAGTGTCTTGCGGTGAGTGCCTCAGCGCAATCCAACGCTGGGCAATCGCTGCATCTGGCAGGGGCCGCCGCTGCGCTGCGCCAACAATTGGGCGTTCCGCTACTGCCGAGCGCGCAACGCCGGCTGGAGAAGGCCCTTGAATTTGCGCGCAGAGCTCTCGGCAATGCTGCGGGCCTGACGGCGTGGATGGAAGGATGGGCTATGCCGGTCGATCAAGCCATCCATGAAGGGCTTCACTGCGACGCGGAACCAGGCGTTCGGACCAATGCCTCACCCGATAATTAACTTGGGGCGTTGGGATCGATCATGCGGCGGACGGCGGAGATGCGATTCGCAGGAAAACCTCCGCGGCGTGCGTGCTCGCGAATCGTTTCCTCGTCCGGCGCCAGGTACACACAATAGACTTTATCGCCCGTGACGTAGGAGTGGAGCCACTTGATTTCCGGTCCCAATTCCTTCAACACGCCGACCGACTTTCTGGCGATGGCCTGCAATTCCGCATCCGTTAAATTACCGGCGCCTGGGATCTCACGCTCGATCACATATTGGGGCATGGCAACCTCACCAAGCGGTGATGGTAGCAGATTTTAAGGCTAAAGGTGCATCCCACCCCGCCATGCAGAACACCACAAGCTGCGGTCGTGGAATCATACTGGTTCAGCGTGATTCGGGCCACGATCGCAATCGCTCGAAACAGTCCGGCTGCAGCAACTGAGAACGTTATGAAACATGGCGGAGAGAGTGGGATTCGAACCCACGATACGGTTTCCCGTATACACGCTTTCCAAGCGTGCGCCTTCAGCCACTCGGCCATCTCTCCCCGGTGCGTTCTTGCGGGTATTTCATAAGGTAGACCTTCTGGTTTTGGGAATCAAATCTCTCCTGAAATTAAACTTCCACAATCGAGCACTCCAAAAAGTAAGCTCTGAGTGAAAACCGTTCCGACGGACGACAGCTTTAACGGCCTTGTCGAAGCCATAAACGTCTTCCTAGCGTGCGTCCCGAACAACCCCTTGCCGGACCATGTGTACCCGCCGCCCAACCTGAGTTGGTGTAGCGAGATATGCTAAGTGTGTTTAGATTCACAAGGATGCCTTTTAGACAGACCCTAGTCCGGAGGCCGAACACTGAAAAAGGTGCGCTGTCCGGCGCCGTGTATTTAGCGGGCTCAGCCAAAGACGCGGGGTTGCGCGAGGTCTGCCCCTGCCAGAATCGGTGTTGCCGATGACGTTACAAAGTTGTTCGAAACCGTTCGAAGTTGTAATGATGGCGCATTTTGCAAGTAGATTGGCGCGTTGGGCTAGTGCATCCTGCGAGGGCTGACATCTAAAGTTGTGGACGCGATTGAACTAAGGAGATCGATCATGCAAGGAGCAGTTCTGCACGGGCCACGCGATGTGCGTTTCGAGGAGCGCGAAGTTCCCCAAATCATGAAGCCGACGGATGCCGTTATCAGAATCTCATCGGCCTGCGTGTGCGGATCTGATTTGTGGCCGTATCGCGGCATCGCCAAAGTCGCGCAACCGACCCCTATGGGTCACGAGTACTGCGGCATTGTCGAGGAGGTCGGCAAAGCAGTGAAAAATGTTAAGCCGGGTCAGTTCGTCATCGGCTCATTCTTCGCATCCGACAATACCTGTCTGACCTGCCAGATTGGTTACCAGTCCTCCTGTCAGCATCGGGAGCTCGTTGGCGGAGCGCAGGCGCCGTTTTTGCGCGTGCCACTTGCGGACGGCACACTGGTCGCCACGCGCGACCTCCCCTCTGGAGAACTGGTCCCGAGTCTGTTAGCGACATCGGATGTTTTGGGGACAGGATGGTTTGCTGCGGACGCGGCGAACGTGAAACCAGGTTCAACCGTTGCAGTCGTGGGTGATGGCGCGGTCGGATTGCTGGGCGTGCTCTCCGCAAAACAAATGGGCGCAGAGCGAATCATCGCGATGAGCCGGCACGCGTCGCGCCAGAAGCTCGCCCGCGAATTCGGCGCAACTGACATTGTGACTGAGCGAGGTGATGAAGGCGTTGCGCGCATCAAGGAACTGACCAAAGGAATCGGCGCTGATTCGGTGTTGGAATGCGTGGGCACGCAGGAATCCATGCTGCAGGCCATCCAATCTACGCGTCCAGGCGGATACGTCAGCTATGTGGGAGTTCCTCACGGTGTCTCACTCGACGGCGAGCAATTGTTCTTTTCGCACCTGCACCTGCATGGCGGCCCGGCTCCGGTGCGGCACTACCTACCTGAGCTAATCAATTTGGTGCTCACCGGCAAAATCAACCCTGGAAAGGTCTTCGACTTGGTGCTCCCGTTGGATCAAGTCGCGGAAGGCTACCGCGCAATGGACGAGCGCCGCGCGATCAAGACGCTGCTGCGCCCTTAGCAATTGGGCCTCGCAGATGAAACACATCGGAGGAAGTTACGTCATGAGCAATCCATTGGATTTTACCGGCAAGGTGGCACTCGTCACCGGTGCGGCAGCAGGCATGGGACTGGCAACGTCGAACGCTTTTGCCGAGGCAGGCGCGGCTGTCGTGTTGGCCGACTACAAAGAGGAGGCGGTGAAGGCAGCAGCACAGAAGCTGGTTGCCGCCGGTCACAAGGCGATCGCCGTGCGCTGCGACGTAAGTGACGACGCCCAGGTGGCAGCGATGGTGGACCGCACTATAGCCGAGTTCCGCCGAATCGACGCAGCGTTTAACAATGCGGGCGTCATGGCCCAAATCGCCCCGACCGCCGACAGCACCCGCGAAGACTGGGACCGCGTGATCGGAATCAATCTGCGCGGTGTGTGGAGCTGCATGAAGCACGAGCTACGGTACATGCAACGTCAGGGCAGCGGTGCAATCGTCAACAACGCGTCGGTCGGCGCGTTGACCGGCAATCCCGGAATCGCCTCTTATATCGCGTCCAAGCATGGCGTGGTCGGCCTTACGCGGACGGCCGCTCTGGAATACGTCAAACACGGCATCCGCGTGAACGCGGTGAATCCCGGCCTGATCGATACCCAGGTCGCGCGCGATGTTGTCAGCGGGAACGAGCAGGCGTACAACGAGATCGCTGAGCACGTTCCCATCGGCCGTGCGGGCAGGCCCGAAGAGATCGCCTCGGCCGTGCTGTGGCTTTGCAGTCCGGGGGCGAGCTACGTTGTTGGTCATGCGCTCACCGTTGACGGCGGGATGACCGTAGTGTGATGCGCAGGACTCGGGCTAGTGAGTGAAAGTGTAGGATTGCCACAATGGATATAAAGAAAGCTGGTTCACAACCTTCGGCGAAAGGCCCGTCTGACTGGTTTACCGGCGCAGTTCGCATTGATCCGCTTTTTCAGGCGCCTGACCCGGCCCTTGTTCAGGGCGCCAGCGTCACGTTCGAGCCGGGTGCACGAACTGCATGGCACACGCATCCGCTCGGCCAAACGCTCATTGTGACGGCTGGCTGTGGATGGGTTCAGCATTGGGGCGGACCGGTCGAGGAAATCCGTCCCGGTGACGTGGTCTGGTTTCCCCCTGGCGAAAAGCACTGGCACGGCGCCACGCCGAGCACGGGCATGACACACATCGCGATTCAAGAGAAGAAAGATGGGAAAGTCGTCGAATGGATGGAGCACGTCAGCGACGATCAATACAAAAGGTAGATGGCGTGCGACAGCATATAGAAACTAGAGTTATGCAGTCACGCAGGCTATGAGCAACCGATTCCGAGTTTCGAGTACGCTGCCGCGAAAGCTGAAAGAATTGGGCCTATCGCCGGACACGGTCCTGCGGCAAGCAGGTCTGCCAACAAGCTTGTTCAAGCTGGAGAGAATCCTTGTCAGCACCGAGGAGTTCTTTGCGCTGTATCGCGGGATCGCGGAGGCCAGCAATGATCCTACTATTGGCCTGAAGCTCGGGACCGAGGAGCGCGTCGAGCGCTACGATCCGGTAAAACTCGCGGCGCTCTCCGCGCGTTCGTTCCGGGATGCGGTCGAGCGTTTGTCGCGCTATAAGCAACTCACTTGTCCTGAGGAAATCCGTCTAGTCGAACGGGGCAATGAATGCGCAATCAAGTTCGTCTGGTTGCTAGCGCATGAGCAAGAACCTCCCTTGCTCGTAGACGTGTGCTTCGCATGGATTCTTACGCTGGGACAGCGAGGTACCGGACGACCGCTACGTGCCAAGAGAGTCGAGTTTCAACGCGCTCCCGCCCATCGGGAAATGTATGAAGCACATTTCCGCTGCCCGGTAAAGTTCAAGGCCACGCAAAATGCGCTGATATTCAGCAAGTCAGATATGGATCTTCCCTTTGTAACTTACAACGCTGATTTGCTGGCGACGGTCGCGCCGCAGCTTGAGGCAGAACTGAGTGAGCAACTCGCACAGAAAACGTTTAGCGAACAAGCAAAGGCCATTTTGAAGCAGTTGCTCGCAGGTCAGCGTCCGGGGATACAGGATCTCGCGAGAGAGCTGCACCTGAGCACTCGAACCTTGCAGCGCCGCCTCACCGAGCAGAGCATTACGTTTCAGCGATTGTTGGACGAGGCGCGTCGTGAACTGGCTTGTCACTACCTCCTCCACTCATCGCGGGAGCTGAATGAAACCGCCTATCTCCTGGGCTACGAAGATGTCAACTCCTTCTTCCGCGCTTTCCACCATTGGGAAGGGACCTCACCGGGACAGTGGCGATTGCTGCAAAAGAACTCGAACCCGACGACACAAGCCCAAGTGGGATGATAACGATAAGCGCGTTTGTCGAACCGACAACTGGCATTAGCTACTTTCCGTTTGCCGTCATCCGGCCACCACACTGCGCAACGCTCGATCCAAATCAGCCCAAAGATCCTCCACGGCCTCGATACCCACGCTCAGACGCAACAGCGCCTGCGGCAGGTGCTCCTGCCCAGGAATGCTAGCTCGCCTTTCGATGGTGGACTCGACCCCACCGAGGCTGGTGGCATGTTGGATGAGCTGCAGTCCGGCGCACACGGCGTCCGCGGCGGCGGCATCGCCTCGCACGTCAAACGAGATAATCGTGCCGAAGCCCTTGAGTTGGCGCCGCGCGGCCTCGTGGGTGGGGTGGCTCGCCAAACCGGGATAGCGCGTCAGAGTGACGTTCGGATGAAGCGCGAGACGCTCGGCTAGTGTCATCGCGTTGTGCTGCGCACGCTCCAGCCGCAGTGCCAACGTCCTAGCCCCGCGGACCGCGAGAAACGTCTCGAGGGCGCCGGGTGTTGCACCCGCAAGTTCGCGGGCCTGCCGCAACGCCGCCACCAAGTTCGCGTCGCGCACGGTGACTGTGCCACTGAGCAGGTCCGAGTGTCCGCCGATGAACTTCGTCACCGATTGCACGGCCACGTCGGCCCCGAGCGCCAGCGGACGCTGATTGAGCGGTGTAGCGAAGGTGTTGTCTACGCCTACGATCGCACCACGCTTTCGCGGTGCGGCACAGATGACGTCCAGATCAGCCACCGTCAGCAGCGGGTTCGAAGGCGACTCCAGCCAAATCAAGTCAGCCACGTCGCCCATCTTGATCCAGCCTGCGGTGTCGGCCACGGCAACGCGATGCACCGTCCACCTTCCGCGGGTTTGGCCAGCTTTGACGAGTCCCGCGACACCCTGGTAGCAGTCATCCGGCAGGGCCACGACCGAGCCTGTGGGGAGTTGATCGAAAATCGCCGCGATTCCCGCCATGCCGGAGGCGAAGGAGACTGAAGAGCCACCTTCAAGGCCGCCGACGATCTCTTCCAGTGCCTCCCAGCCCGGTGTGGCGTCGTCGCGAGAGTACGCACGGTGATCGCCCAATACAAAGTTCGACGCCGGCCAGGGCGGCACGTTTAGAGGCGAGCCTGGGCGCCGGTCCCGTCCTGCCGAGACCAGCCAAGATTCAACCGAAGCTGTACCACCCGCTTTGTGACCCTTCGTATCCCCTGATGTCATTGGTGGATTTTAGCGGATAGCAACCTGAGTCGATTGGTGAAACATCGCCATTCTACTCACTACCAAAAGGAATGGGCTCTGATCCTCGCACCGGACCAGCGCCCGCTTCTCTTTATCCCACAGCGGCTGTCAGGGCGTTACGGACAGAGTCCGGGTTTGCTCTCACGTAGTGCTTGAGTGTCACCCCGGGGTTTGCCTGGCGCAACAGGCCGGTCGCGAGCAGCGGGTTCGATGTATCCGCAATCAGGGAAGCCACGCCTCGGCGAGCCGGGTAGAAGCCAGCCCACGAGATTCCGTGCTTGCGCATTGTGGGCCGGATGACGCGGTTGTTTAGCGAGTTCAGGCTGAGCGGATTGCCTGCGCGGTTGGCCAAGATGTACCCCTGCGTCTGCCTGCGAATGTCGAGCATTGACCGGAGAGGCTCGACGACGGGGACGGATGCCCGAGAGCCTTCAGTCTTGCAGTCTTCGTTGACCGTGTTTCTCCAGATTGACCGCTTGACGTGCAGGTATTGCCCGTCATAATCCTGCCACTGTAGCCCCATGATCTCTGCCGGACGGAGGCCACCGTAGAACGCCAACGCAACGGACAGCGCGGCCCCGCCATCGAGCACAGAGAGCATCTGCTGGACTTCGTCAAGTGTGTAGACCGGAGGTTGGGGCCTGCGCGGCATGCGCTTAAGCCAGCCAGAATCACGCACAGGGTTGTGCGTGGCACGCCCGGTCATGATTGCCCACTTGAAGACCGACGAGAGCAGCCACTTGTTGTGCCTGAGTTGCCAGCTGCCCAGGCCACGATTGGCCATGTCTGTGAGCAGCGTAGAGAGCAGAGGTGTTGTGATGCCTGCTATGGCGAGATGCGCGAGATCATCACGTGCAATTCCAGATTGCGCGGTATCCGTACGCTGTGCACGGTGCGAGGTTGGCATCAGCCCACTTCAGGTATGCTGCAACGAGAACGCCAAAGCAACGATCGTTCTCCGATTTCCAAGCGTGCGCCTTCAGCCACTCAGCCATCTCTCCGGCACACTTACTGCTAAGGGGGTACAAGAACAAAGGCTGCTAGGGACCAGCGTTTACGTAGTGCTCTCACCCGATTGCATTCTATGGCCAGCGCTAGACGACTGCAAGGTTAGTACCTGGCCTTCCGAGCGGGTGCCGCCCCTGCGAGATACAATGCAGAGCCTGGCAATCGCGCCGCAGTTAGTCTTTCTCTTCGCCATAGAGCTGCTGCGAGAGGTAGTTCTCGTAGCCCATCTCGTCAATGGCGTGGAGTTGGCCTTCGAGCCAGTCGATGTGGTGTTCTTCGTCGAGCAGGATTTTCTCCAGCAGTTCGCGCGAACCGTTGTCCCCGGCGGCAACGCAGGTCTTGATGCCATCGTTCAGACGCTTGACGGCAGCGTATTCCAGATCGAGGTCATTCCTGAGCTGCAACTTGAGGGTCTGACCGATGTTGATCCTAAAGTAGTCGCTCATGTTGGGCGAGCCGTCGAGTAGCAGGATGCGCTCCATGAGCTGCTCCGCGTGTGCCATTTCCTCGATCGACTCCTTGCGGGTGGTCTTGGCCATGCGCTCGTAACCCCAGTTTTCACACATCTCCGCATGCAAAAAATACTGGTTGATGGCGGTCAGCTCCGCCTTCAGCACGTCATTCAAGACTGCGATAACCTTCACGTCACCTTTCACAGTTTTCCTCGCTAGGGTCGAGCGGAAGCACCGCTGGCTCACCCGAAATCAATCCCCAGAATCTCGCGGGAGCAGATCGTCGGGAAATTGCAGGTTATGCCTGCAACTGTTGAATATAGCACTCCTCCAGGGAAACGGTACGACCCTAGGATACGGAATTGGGGGGCTCAGGAACGGCGGGGCCAGCGCTGCCATTGGCGGGCTTCCCATTGGCGGATTCTGGGGAGTTTGGCGGCTTAGGTGCGCTATCGAGCACACGGTTCTGCAAGCAGAACAGCGCCAGTTCCAGCCGATCGGCAACCCCGAGCTTGTCGTAGACCTTGCGGAGATAGTTCTTGACAACCTGTTCCGTGGTTCCAACGCGCAGCGCGATTTCCTTGTTCTTCATGCCCTGGGTAACGCAAGACACGATCAGCGACTCCTTGGGAGTGAGCTGCACCTTGGGACGGCCACCGGCCGGACGGCTGCCCTGGCTGCGGTAGGCGCTTAGCACCCAGTGGATTCCCTGGCGGTCGAGCCACGGTTCCCCACTCGCCACCTTGCGCAGGCATTCGACCAGCAGTTCCGGCTCCACTTCACGCGACACGATTCCGTGGGCGCCACGGCGAAACAGCTCCAGAGTGAGCTCTTCGTCAGGTTCGTGAGTAACGACGACCACCCGGAGCTGTGGTGTCTGCCGGAGGAGGTCGGAAACCGCCTCCACCGGATTGCTCGCCAAGGCCGCTTCGAAGATCAAAATGTCTGCGGAAAATTTCTTGGCTGCGGCCAGGGTCTGCGCCAGGGTCTCGGACTGGCCGACAACCCGGATGTCATCTTCCAGGGCAAAGATCTTGCGCAAGCCCGCGCGAAAGATGGCCTGCGTGTCGGCGACGATGACACGGATGAACTGGCCGTTGCCGTCACCTTCCGCCGGACGTTCCAGATTGTCGTCCACGCCGACCGGAATGCTTGCCATCAGGTCCCTTGCGCGCCCTATCGGCGCTCGAAACGATACTCGTCGATGACCACCCCTACCCCGCGGCGGCCACCGTCTTCGAAACTGCGCACCACTCGCCCCCGGCAATCCACGCGGATGTCCTCATCTGCGCCCACCACGTCGGCGGGCAGCGAGATCACGAAGTCCACTGGCGAGCCCACCGGCATGTCGGAATCTATCTCGAACAAAACGCCGTTGGCCGAGATGTTCTGGGTCTCCGCCGGCTGCGTTCCTCCATCCGACTTCACCGCCACCGGCAGCTTCACCGGAAAGCGCGCCGCACCTTGCATATCCGTGTAGCGCTTACGGTTCGGGTTGAGCGTAGTCTTCACGTCCTTGCCTGTTTCGGATGACACGGTCTCTAGCCGACCTTCTTTCCGGGCCACGCGGCACCCATCGCCGTGTGACCGTAGTTGGGCATTTCGAGGGCAGCTTACACCCCGGAATCAGACATGGAAAGTTACCGAAGTCATGCGACTTCTATGCGTAACCGCTTGCGGGTCATGGAATTACGAGGAATTTTGTGGTCTGCATCAGCTACCTGATCACACCGCGTGGCGCCCTGTGCAACTGGCATTTGGCAAGGGGTGACGGTTGGCGAGCAGGGATTCCCCTGCGAAACCAGACCGGCTCGAGGCTAAGTGCTCAATTGCCGAAAGCCGCCCTAGAACCTAGTCACTTCGGTGAAGTTGAAGTCTCGCACTCTCATGGCCGGAACCACCATGTCAAAGGATTCCTCGCCAGAGGCCCGAACGGGCACACTCATCGCCTCCACGTTCGACAGCATGTGAATGAGGCTCTCGTTGAAGCGAAAGTTGCGGATGCCGCCCTGCACTTTCCCGTTTTCTATCAGGAAGGTACCGTCGCGGGTCATGCCGGTGAGAATTTTCTCATAGGGATCGACTTCGCGGATGTACCACAGGCGAGTGACCAGGATACCGTGGTCCGTCTCCCGGACCATCTGGTCGACGGTCTGGGGTTGTGCCGGTGCACCGAAGACGATGTTGAGCGGCATCTCTCCCATCTCGTTGGGCAGCGGGAAGCCGTGGCCGGTTGCTTCGATGATCCCAACTTTGGCGGCCTGTTCTGACTTCTTCATCTTCGCGGCGGTGCCGCGTGCATAAACAACCCGCTGCACAATGCCCCTCTCGACCAGGGGAACCCGCTGCCGGCAGATGCCTTCGCCGTCGAACGGGACATTCGATTGCAGGGGGTGGCTGACATCGTCCCAGATGTCGATGTTCTCGCCAAACAATTGCGTTCCGATGCGGTTGTTGAGAAACGAACGCTCGTCCAGAATGGCCTGGCCAGCAAAGTCCCAGAACATGAAGCCAACGATGTCGAGCACGGCGGCGGGCTCGAGGATGACGGTGTGCTTCCCCGCCGGGACGTCGCGAGGGGCGGCCGATTCCACTGCCTTGCGGGCAGCCACCTCGGCTAGGGCCAGAAGATCTAGATTGCGCACATCAGGCGAGTTCGCTTTTTGCCATCCCGAGGAATCGCTGCCCAGCATCGTGATGGAAATCTCGGCGGAGGTCTGAGTGTGCCACTCGCTCAGGCCCCGCGAGTTGAACATGCCTTCGATGGACTCAGCGCTGGAGAAGATGCCGGCGGTGGTGAGGTTGTGTCGGCGAGCCATGGCGACAATCTTTCCCACGGCCTCGGCGCGGAGCTCAGGCGTGATGGCCGAGGTCTCGGCAAAGTGACGACTGGGAACCTTCGCGCGCACCGCTGCACCCGCGCCGCACGAGCTGGGCATGGGGAGAAGATCCGGATCGGGATGCTGCACCCGCGCCAAATTCTCGGAAGCCGCGACCACGTGCTTCAGGCTGTCGTCGTCGAATTTGTTGGTGGAGGCGCGGGCAGTACGGCCGCCAAACGCCGTGCGCACGGAGACGCTATAGTTCTCTTCCGCGACGTTCTGGTGGATGGCATTGTTGGCGAAACGGGTGAGAGCTGACTTCCCCCCGGCGAAAATGGCCTCGACCTCTTCGGCGGTCGAGTACTTACGCAGGCGCAAGAAGATGTCGGAGGCGTGGGATTGAGTCAGCATTTAGCGCTCCGCGCTCGGCATTCCGCCTCCAGGACGTGCGGACAGGAGAGCTCAACATTCGTATACTGGTCGCGGGCATTGGCCCGAGTTCGGCGGGCCTTCCCGGAGAACCTTGCGGTTTGTTCGCCGATGCTCACGCCCCCCGATACGCGCTCCCCACCTGAATGTTTCGGAACCGCGCCGGCGCGGCTCCGTGCCCTGTGCCCATGACCTGCTGAGGTTGGCCCTTGCCGCAGTTGGGAGTTCCCCACAGCGTCCACTCGTCGCGCGAGCAGATTGCATCCATGGAATTCCAGAATTCGGTGGTGATGCCGGAATACGATGGGTTTTTCAACAGCCGCGCGCGCTTGCCACTCTTGATCTCCCAACCAATCTCGCAGCCGAACTGAAAGTTGTATCGCTTGTCGTCGATCGACCAGCTCTTGTTTGTCTCCATGTAGATGCCATGGTCGGTATCCGCAATGAGTTGTTCGCGGGCCAACGGCTTCTCACCCGGCAGGATGCTGATGTTGGTCATCCGGATCATGGGCAGGCGGTTCCAGCTTTCGGCACGCATGGTGCCGCCCGAGCGGTGGGCGCCGATGGCCTGCGCCGTCTCACGCGAGCTGAGATAACCGGTGAACAACCCTTCCGTAATGATCGGTGTGCACTGCGCCGGGACGCCTTCATCGTCGAAGCCGAAGGTTCCGAGGCCGGGACCGTGTTCCTGGCGGGCGTCAGCCACAACGTTGACTAACTCGCTGCCGTAACGCAGCCGGCGCAGCTTGTCCAGAGTGAGGAACGACATGCCGGCGAAGTTGGCTTCCATTCCCAGGACGCGGTCGAGTTCGACAGGATGCCCGATCGACTCGTGAATCTGCAGGCCCAGCTGCGCGCTGTCAAGAATGATCGTGAACACTCCCTGGGGGCATTGCTCGGCCTTGTGCAGAGCGACGGCTTCTTCTGCGATCCGGCGCGCGTTGTCCAAGAGTTTCAGTTCGAGGATCAGTTCATAGCCCTTGTTTTGCCATTGCCCACCAAAGGAGTTGGGATAGGAACGCTTCATGATCTCGCTGCCCGCGAAGGAGTAGGCGGCATAGCCGGCACCGGTGGAGAACTTCGTCTGGTGGATTTGGCTGCCTTCCGACGACACGTACCATTGCTCCTCGCGTCGGAAGTTCATGCTGGTCTCGGCCAGCGTCACACCCGCGACCGAGCGGAGTTCGCTGTCGATCCTGAGCAGCAGTTCGAGATTCTGTTCGACGGAAGTGGTAAAAGGATCGATCTGATGCGGCGTCGCCCACTCGGCAATGACGGCCCTTTCAGGAGCAAGCCGAATGTTTTCTCGCTTCACACGCGCAGAAGCCTTAGCAATCGCCACGGCGCGCCCGGCCGTAGCTTCAACTGCGCCGCGCCTGAGGTCGTCAGACGCGGCAAAGCCCCAAGCTCCGTCGGCAATCACGCGCATGCCCATCCCCAGCGATTCGGAGTCCGCGGCATGGCCCACCTTACCATTCTTGGTAGCCAAGGCCCGGCTGCGGTCGTCGACGATGCGGAGATCAGCGAACGAAGCGCCATGGAGCGCCGCCACGTTCAGAGCCCAGGAGGCAATGTCTTTCATGACGTGAGACTCAAATCTACCACGGGCCGCGCCCGGTTTGCCGGTCACGGCTTGGCCGAGAAGACAAGAAAGTAATCCATGTTGTCCTTCACGAAGTCGTACTTGCCGACCAGTTCATACCCCGCCTCGGAAGCTTCCTGGATGATGAGATCGGCGGAGACGCCGTGGTCTTGTCCGTTACCGCTGCGGTCAATGACCCCGAGCTTGGCCCCGGGGCGTAGAGCCGCCCGCAGGTTGCGCAGCAGAGCCACCGGCTGCGCCACTTCGTGATAGGTCTTGAGCAGGAGCACGGCGTCGACCTGGTTGGCCGGCAGCAGCGGATCAGCGGGCTTGCTCAAGATGGTCTTGACGTTGTGAAGGTGCTCTCTGCTGATTCGGTTGTCGATATAGAGGATGGCCTTGGGGTTGATGTCCACCGCGAACACCAGGCCCTGGTTGCCGACCCGCTGGGCGGCGCGCACGCTGAACCAGCCGGAACCCGCGCCGATGTCCGCCACGGTCTTGCCGGGCGCGATGCCGAGAATGTCCATGACCCGGTTGATCTGCAGCCGGTCGTCCCTTCCCGGCGACTCAAAGATGGAGAGATCGCCCGTGTAGGGCGTGCTGGTTTTGCGGGTGTCAGTTTCCTGGGCACCGAGCGCGCAGGGAGTCAGAACAGAAACGGCGCCCCGGGCAAGCAGCAGTGCAACGATGGCCCGGCGACATAACAGCAAAGGCACACGACTTGGCATGGAGCCCCTCGCTACAAGAATAGACGGAACCATGGGCGAGTCGCGCCAAGAATCCGAACCTGGCGGGAACCCGTGCTAAGCGCTTGTGTGGCTGAGTGCTGAAGGCCAAAGGCCAAAACGCCAACGCTAAAACCGCGCAAGCCTTCTCACCCCCGGCTGTGCCCCGCGTCACAGACCCTTCGCCCGTGACGGATTTCAATAGAAAGGGCGGAGCGGTTTTTCGCACGCCGGCAGAGGACTCTGCCGCGCCGAGGAGAAGCTTTTCATGAGCACTCTTGTTCAGGACAAGACAGCCGATCTGGCCGGGCCGGGGATCGGCGACTATGTCGAGCTCGAAAAAATCCTGCCCCATGACTATCACTCTCTACTCTCGCCCCGGGAGACGCAGCAGGCCATTTTCCACGTAAAGCGCTACATCGAAGACAGCCTGTGCCAAGCGCTGAACTTGATGATGGTGGAGGTGCCGCTGATCGTCGACGTGGAGAGCGGCGTCAACGACATGCTGGATCGCGACGGGTCGCGCACTCCCATCCAGTTCCACATCCCGAACGACCGTGACAAGCACCCCCTCGATGCCCAGGTGGTGCAAGCAGCCACCAAGTGGAAGCGGATGGCGCTGGCGCAGTTCGGTTGCCAGCCAGGGGAGGGCATCTGCACCGACATGCGAGCGGTGCGCAAAGATTATTTCCTCGATCACGACCACTCAGCCTATGTTGATCAGTGGGACTGGGAACGGGTCATCACACTCGAGCAGCGGAACCTGGATTTCCTGAAGGCGATCGTCAGCAAGATCTGGCATGTGCTGGTGGGCGCGGAAAAGTATGCCCAGTCGTTGTTCCCGCAGCTCAAGGACGTGCGCTATCCCGACCTGCCCGAGGAACTGACCTTCCTGCATGCGGAAGAGATTCTCGATATGTATCCCGACCTGCCGCGCAAGCAGCGCGAGACCCAGGTGCTCGAGAAATATCCGGCCATCTTCATCATCGGCATTGGCTGGCCGCTGCCGGATGGGTACCCCCACGAGATGCGCGCTGCCGACTACGACGACTGGATCACTGATACCAACGAGGAAACCGACAAAGCCACCCACGGCCTCAACGGCGACATTCTGGTCTGGAACCATGTGACCAGGCGCCGCCATGAACTGACCTCGATGGGCATTCGCGTTACCGCGGAGACCCTGAAGAAACAGCTGAAAATGTCTCACCAGCTGGACTTCTTGAAGCTGCCCTATCACCGGGCGATCCTCGAAGACCGGATCCCACTCTCGATCGGAGGTGGCATCGGCCAGTCGCGCACGCTTATGCTTCTGCTCCGCAAGGCACACCTGGGAGAAGTCAGCGTCACAGTATGGCCGAAGATCCTGAAGGAGATCTGCGCGAAGAGAAACATCTTCGTGCTGGAGTAAGAGCAGAAGTCGGGACTCAGAAGCAAGGGGGCGGCCACAAAGCCGCCCCTGCTGGTGAGCGGGAATATCTGGATTGCGGAGGACTCGGAGGCGCGTTGCGCGCTGACTCCCGATCACTAGGATTGGGGTGCCTGGTGGGATTCGAACCCACGTCATCCGGAGCCACAGTCCGGCGTTCCACCGCTGAACTACAGGCACCACCGGGAGGAGCGGAACCTAACGATTATAACAACTCGGTGAGAGCTTGGCAGGAAGCAGAAGCCACTACCCGCGGCCGATACCCACGTATTGGAATCCCATGGAGCGCAGTCGCGCGGAATCCAGGAGGTTCTTGGTATCTACAATAACCGGCCGTTTGAGCAACTGCTTGATCTTCTGGAAGTCGAGTGAACGAAACTCTGGCCAGCCAGTACCCACCACCAGCGCGTCCACCCCTTCCACGGCGGCGTAGGCGGTTTCACAATAGGTGATAGAGCCATCCAGATAGCTGCGGGCGTCACCCAAGGCTGCCGGATCATAGGCCCTTATCCGGGCCCCCTTGGACAAGAGGGTCTGAGCCAGGCGGATCGACGACGACCCCGCTACGGAATTCGTATTAGGCTTGAAGGCCAGGCCGAGAATGCCGAGTTCTTTGTTCTCGACGTTCTGCACCATGCCGGAGATTTTTTCGACCATGCGGTCGGTAAGCTGCTGGTTAACCTCGCGGGCAGCGCTGAGCACCCGGAGGGGTACGCCCTTGTCTTTGGCCAGCTGGGCCAGCGAATCCATATCCGACTCCGCAAAGAGCCCGCCCATGGTGGTCCCGGGCTGCAGGCAGCGCGGTGCGATCTTCTTATCCAGCCCGAGTGCCATTGAAAGGCTGACCGCATCGGCGTTGACTCTCTCGCACAGACCGGCCAATTCGTTGATGAAGGAGATCTTGGTCGCAACAAAGGCGGTCGCGGCTTCGCGCACCAGTTCGGCCGTCTCGTGGTTGGTCACGATGACGGGCACGCCCCGCATCACCAGCGGGTGGAAAATCTGCTTGAGGGCGGCAATAGCGTCGCCGGACGAGGTTCCCAGGATGATACGGTCGGGCCAGTTGAAGTCCTCGACCGCGCAACCGTCGGTAAAAAACATGGGCTGCGAGACGATGGTGCCGCGCAATTTTGCGTCCCGCAGGGATCGCTCCAGCGCTCCGGCGGTCCCTACCGGCACCGGCGTCACCAGAGAGAAGATGACTTGCTTAGGAGCGTGCCGGGCGATGCGCAGCACCAACTCGGACAGATTCGCCGCACTATCTTCCGCCAGGAAAATAACCTGCGACTTGCGCGAAAAGGACTCCAGATCGGTGGAGTAGACCAGCCGCCCGCAGCGCACACTCCGCTTCACGATTTCCTTTAGATTCTTTTCGAAGAACGGAATGTTCCCCTGGGCCATCTCCACCATGCGGGAGCTGTCCACGTGACAGCAACTGACGGGCGTACCGAAGTCCGCCAGGCAGGCAGAAATCACCGTACCCAAATATCCTGACCCGTAGACCCCAACGTGCATGCAGGACGTCTCCCGAAGGGAACGACAGCGCCGCTTAGCCTGGGGACGGGCCGCTGGAACCACCGGCGCCTGGCTCCTTTATGTACCGCGGGGGCCGGGTTGTGGCAATGCACGTCAGGACGTGGCCCCCAGCTACGCAGGTACATGGCCCGATCTGCCGCCGAGATTCGGGAGTTGGGCGACCGGTTTGCCCTTGCGCAGACTGGGGTTAGGAGGAGGGCCGGGATACCAGGCGGGGACCGAGCCGCAAGGTCGCCAGATCGGTCCAGCAGTTCTGCTCGTCCTCGCGCACGAAGGTCAGTTCCTCCAGCGCAATCCGCCGACTCCCGGTATAGCGCTGCCAGCGCCGCCGGGCCATCTCAAACGCTTCCCAAGCCTGCTCTTCCGAGCTCATCTTGACGATGGTCAGATGCGGAATATAGGACCATTGTTCGGTGAAGCAGAGCACTTGCTGATTCAGTTTGTCATGCAGCTCAAGCATGCGCGATGCCCCGTGAGCGACCCGGATGAACACGGTGGGCGTGACAGGAATGAAGGTCTCCACCTCACCCAGCATCACCTCGAAGGGCTCCTCTTGACTGCAGACCTCCTCGAGCGACTCGAGCGCATCGGCTTCCCTGCCGCACAAAGGGCGCGGTGGGAGGATGGTCAGGTGAGTTGCCAGGTGCGGAAGATCCGGGTGTAGTTCACGCCGGACACGCTCTACGAATTCCCTGGCCGGGTCTTTCACATACCCTACAAGTGCATAACGCGAACTTGCCATGATCGCGCTCTGGATTATACCGAACCCGGCCACCGCATGGCCCGCCGGTCACCAGCCAGGGGACTGCCCATTCCCCGGCGCAGTTTAGAATCAAGACGATACGATTTAGGGGCATGTACTGCTGGGCGTTCCCAGCTGCACCCAAACCTTCTTCACAGCCGTTTCCTCACGCCCAGGAATATCGGAATCGCCGCCAGCTGCGCCGCCACAGAGAAGGCAATCAGTGCCGAGATGGAGACATCGTACAGCCTGCCAATGATCACGCTGCCCAGGAACCAGAAGACTCCGTAGCCCGCCGTGAAAATGCCGTAAGCCGAGGGCCGGCGCCGTTGCGGGACTACGGTCGCGACCGCCGCAGGAATAAGGGACTCGTGGACACCCATACCAACTCCCCAGAGCGCTGATCCTATCAGCGACAGCCGGAGTCCCCCGAGAAAAACCAAGGGAGCCGATACCGCCGATATCACCGTCAGGGGAACCAGGATCGCGAATCCGGCCCGATCAAACAGACGGCCAAACACCAGGCCGCTCGCCGCCATGGCGGGGCAAGCCCGCAGCCTCGATGTTCAGGGGCGTTGACCTCCAGGTCGACCGGCCGGGGATAAGAGAGCCGGGCGATCCCCAGCAGGCCGAGCGTGAGCACGGCCGGAACCAGCAGCATTCCGAAGGCGGTACGGTAATTGCCCCGGCCGACCAGCACCGCGGCGACGACCAAGGGTCCGAAGAGAGCTCCAAGCTGGTCTAAGGCTTCGTGGAGTCCGAAACCCCATCCATAACCCACCTCCTTCGCGGCATGGGAGGGCATCACGTCCCGCGGCGGATTGCGAATGGCTTTACCGGTGCGCTCCAAAACAATCAGCAAAGCAGCCGAGAGCAAGATCGGCGGCCCATCCAAGCGGAGAGGAGGGTTGTGCAACTTCGACGAAATCGCGGAAGGTGAACCTGGAACGAATGCGTTTCGGGGTCGAGCCCATGCGGCATCTGGGCCAGTTCGGGAATGCCGGCCTCGGCGAGTTTGTTGAGAAAGTCGTTGCCCATCTCCACGAATCGCCGAGCCACCCGCAGGTACTCTTTCTCGGCTTCTTCCTGCTCCAGACCCAACCAGGGCGTGTCCTGCCGATAAGCAATCTCCTGGGCCTGGCGCAAGAGCCGGCGGCGGAAGGATGCCCAAGACCCAGCCCAGTCGATGGCAGAGATGCTTCGAATTCCTTCTTGGCGCGCGGCCGACACAAGCTAGGTAGAAGCGACCTTCCGATACACGGCCTGCCAGTTCCTGGGCGTCGTCCGCCACAGTAGCGGCGCCGAGTTCGTCCGCGATGCTCGCCAGCCGCAAAAGTTGGGGTGTGCCATCGATCTGGATCGGTGTCGAGTCAGCCACACTTGCGCCCTGCGCCACTGCCATCGACCTCGTCGCCGCTCTGTTTCCCTGGTCGGCCATTTCGGCTCAGGCCTGCGATCGAACACCTTCCTGGTGGACATAGCGGATCACTTCCACTTCCGACATCGCGATCAGGCCCTCGTCCACCATCTCATCAAGGGCAGGCAGCAGCTTTTGAATGTTTTCTTCGGCGTCGATCACCGACACCATGATCGGCCGATCCGAGGAGCGCAGCAGGTGATGCTTGTGGATGAGCGTGCTGGCCCCGTAACCATCGATGCCCCGCAAAACGGTCGCACCCGCGATGTCGAGCTCCCGGCACTTGCTTACAATGGCCTCGTACAGCGGCTGCTTGTGCCATTTGTCATCTTCGCCGAAATGAATGCGCAGCATTTTGGGCCTGCCTTCCAATTTCATATCCGCGCCTCCTGCCGTCGTTCGGCCTTCTGGGTGTACTTAATGACGTCCACATCGGACAGGACCACCAGGCCCTGCCGCACCATCTGCTCGAGAATCGGCATGAACGCCCGCAATTTCTCTTCCGTGTCGACCACCGACAACACAATGGGACGATCGTGCGAAAGACTGAGGGCCGCGTTCTTGTGAATTCGCCGGTTGGCGCCATAGCCGAGAATGCCGCGATATACGGTCACGCCGGCAATATCGTGCGCTCGCAACCCGCTCACGATAGCTTCGTATAAGGGCTTGCCATTCCATTTGTCGTTTTCGCCGATGTAGATCCGCAACATCTTCGCCTTACCTTCCCGTTTCAGCGGTGGACCTTCGGAGGCAGCTCGTTTCTGCTCCTTCTCGGCCGGTTTGACGATGGTCGTGTCCTGCATTTCGATCAGACCTGTGCCGACCATCTCCTGCAGTTTGGATAGCAGTTGATCCACCTTTTCTGCGGTTTCGATGAACTCGATCTTGACCGGCAGACGGACCGCCAGATCTACAAGCCGGGTGGTATGAAGGTGGTGGTCGGCCCCGAAGCCGGCGATGCCGCGTGTCACCGTAGCTCCTGACACGCCACGAAAGAACAGAAAATCCAGAATCGCCGCGTAGGCGGGGCTCCCGTGGTACTGTTGGTCCTCCGCAACGTAGATGCCGACTTTCTTGCCCGGTCCCGGTGTGAGCACATTCTCCTCCTGCGCCTAGACTGCGCGGGTATCCCTGGACTGGCCAGCGACCGGCCCAGGGCCTGGCCGTGAAAATTGCGCACATCGGCCAGCGGCCCGTTGGTTTTCTCCAGCGCCCCTAGCGAAGTCTTTCAGGATATCGAATGCCTCCGCTGCATGGCTCGATCGGTGCCCATGCCCCAGGCAGGCCCAACCTGATTCTTGGGATCCACGTCATGGTTGTGGGTGGATCGCGAGACTTCCCAGCGCTGCTTTGGTTGTATTCTTACGGACAGGACCAATTGCTTCGCCGGCGGGACTATGCATAGTTTGAGGCACGATCGGCAAAACTTCCCGGTTTCAAGTTGTGCCTCTTCGCCGCTCACCTGCAGTTCCATGATTGCGCCCACAACGGGTTGACAAACTGTTCACGTCTGGCAGTGAGATTGATCCAGCCCCATGCTGCCGCAGCCTACATGCCTGGACGGGAGGAGCAGCAGAAACGCCAACGTTGCCAACCTTCCCGGCGAGGAAAAGAAAGTCAGAGAGCACGCTGTGGGCTTGCCCGAATAGAGTACCTGCCTCTATGATTCACTAAAGGATAAGTCATTGACAGTCGGGGCGTAGCGCAGCCTGGTAGCGCACCTGCCTTGGGCGCAGGGGGTCCCCGGTTCAAATCCGGGCGCCCCGACCAAATTTCTCCTCTCACATCAAGCAGATAGGAGCGAGATACTGCTCGTCTCCTCATTGCGGCGCTCTTCGCCGGGTCAGAAGAGTGTGCCGCAGACTATACAGCACAAACGGGCGCACGCCAGAACCGCCGAGGGCTCTGCGATGCTGTTTTTTCAAGCTAGAAGGCTCGATGTGGCCGCTCTGGGTGGCGGCAGGCCAGATCCAGCCTTCCTGGGGCCTGCCAGGCCTATTCCACCGCTGCTCCAGGATTGTGCGGACTCTCGGAGTCATCGGAAGTAGCCTGCGCGCTGCCTTTGTCTTGCCGTGGGTGACCAACAGGCTGCCGTTGCGGCCATTCACCCAGGTAATAGCCTCCCATCGCAGCCTATAGCATTCTTCGGGGCGAAGCCCCGTGTCCACGAGCAACGCTGTAACCGAGGCCAACGGCTCATGTGCTGCGGCCAGATACCTAGCCTCTTCCTCAACACTGACGACCCGTTCCCGATGTCGCTCGCCGGGAAGCATCTTGATCTTCGGCACTGCTTCCAGAATTCCCCATTCTGACGCGATCCTGAGGATGCGGCGCAGTACGCGCAACGAGGAATGAACCGTGCTGACTTGCAAGCCGCGCGCTTGACGCTGGGCGCGAATTCAGTTGCCATTTCGCTGGTGATTTCGTCGAGTTTCGCATTTGCCAGTGGTCGGTGGGCCTTAATCGCGCGCAGCCCCACGCGGTAGAAGTCAAGCCATGTCTTTCTCGCAGTCGTTGACTCAATCCACGGCTCGAAGCGCTTCTCACAAAATTCGGACAATGTCGGGGCCAGCTTCCTATCTCGAATTCCCACCTCCCCCTTGGCCAAAGCTGTGCGATGGGCAGCCTCCATCTGCCCCGCAACCTCGTCATTGCCCTGCTTCGTGGATTCACGCACCAGCCTGCCGTTGAACATGAATGCCATTGTGCGGTCTCTGGGGTTCGGTACTCGACGCACCGGCGACGGATATGTCTTCGAGGTTAAGCTCGACACCCTCGGGGAGTTGAAGAACAAGTACGGTGTGAACTTGTGAACATGGTGAACATTCTGCCGGGTCTGGGTGTGAATGTGCGTCGAGATAGGTTATCTCTCTGCTCTTCAGCGTCCCGCCCAGGCAGCCACGAAGACCCGGCCGCTTAGCGTGCTAAGTCATGGCCTTAAGCGACCGTCGTTGCACAACCACCTACTCGGAGTGTCGAAGGCCGCCACAGTGGGGCGGCCCCGTGAGCTCCCGTGATGCTAGCGAGGGTTACGGCGGCAACGCCGAAGCTAGGCAGAGCCTCCTCAACCCGCCGGCGTCAGTACTCCGGTCCCCCTGCGGCCCGCACCCACTTAGAATGCCCGCACGGGCCGGAAAACTCGGGATTTGGCATGGGTTCACTAATGCTGGTGCCACCGTACCGGCTCAGGTCCGGGCTGCCGTATTGCGCGTCCTTGCCAAAGTCTTTGATTGTCTGTGGCGATACGTTCCCGAAGTTCCACGCGCACGACGTCGCCTTCCAACCTGAGGTGAGGCCGGGTGAGCTGAACGCCGCAAGGTGCCGGCCGATCGACCAGAACGGGTAGAAGTTGGCACCGGTGGGCGGGACAACACAGCCTTCTCCAGTCGAGGTGTTACACAGGAAGGCCGACCCGTTTGCGTCGGTCTCGAACTGGACCTGCGGGTAAGGCTGGCCTTGGGCATCGTACGGCCCTATGACCTCGAAGGGGGTTGGATGTCCCGGCGAACCGTCTGGCCACGCGTTTGGCTGGTACGAGACGCCGTCGAAATCAAGATCCCCGTTCTGGTAGCGGTCGGCGAAACATTGATTATCGGCTGAAAATGCCGGGATCTTGATACCGTCGATCGTGACATAGCGTTTTCCCTTCGGAAAGCACCAGCCGTCGGCGAACTCGCACAAAGCGCCGCTGTCGGATTGATCGGTTGGGCAGGCCTGTGGGCCAGTAGGGCCTTGTGTTTTGGCGTTCTGGCAAACGCCTGTCGTCGGGTCGCAAGGGCCCTCTCCCACCTGGTCGGGTCCCTCCGACCCTCCCACGCAGGTATCGAATGTCTGGTTATCAGTAAAGGATTGGCCCCCGGGGAAAGATAAAGAAGTCGGGTCCCGGTTGATCAATGACTTGCAGATCTCGGAGTGACCGATCTCCTCTTCCATCAGGACGCCACCCTCGAGCGCCGCCCAGGGGACCTGGTTGTTGATCGACGCAGTGTTGTACTCGGCGTGGAATGTGAAGGGCGTGCCGGCACAAGTGCTGATCGAGGTGTTCATAAAACCGTTTGCGGCGCTGGCTGTCATGTATCCGGTTCGACCGGTGGTCAAGTCTCGGATAGTAGCAGTGAATCCCTGCGGTGGGTCCGTGATCGAGACAACGAGCAGATCGCCGGGGTTGATCATGAGGGTGTGCCGGTTGGGCATGAGAGTGTTTATGTTGGCGAGTTGCGGGCTTGGGGGCCCGGCCGGGACACCGTTTGTCTGCAGGTAGGCGAAATTGATGGGCTCGATGCAGTCATCGTTGCAATTGCCGAACCCGTATGTGCACTCGAGGCTGTCGATCGTAAGCGCTGCGCACCATTGGGTCGCGCTGCAACTTTCGCTGTCGACGAACGGTGTATAGCCCGGCGGATATAGCTGGAGTTCCATAAAGGCGGAGCCAGCAGCCTCCGGGTCACTGCTCGACCCAGAGTTGCTGTCGCTGTCCGGGGTACACGGGTTCTGGGGATAGGAGCTCGGGTCGCACATAGGCAGCCCGAACCATGGCGCAACCGAGAGTTCACCGTAATGGGTTACGCTAAGGGAGAGAGTCGGGCTTTGCTTCGGGTCCACAGGCACCCTCACCACGTAAGTCATGGTATTGCCGGAGCCTGGTGCGCTGGAAATGAACTTTACGCTTGGTTCGTCGTGGCCCACGTACCAGCCGTTGTCGGTGAAGCGTTTGCCGGATCCGTTGACCACCTTGATCGGGTCTGTGCAAAGATCGCCCGCATGCGTCCTCACAGTCTGATAGGTCTTGCTCCAACCGTTGCAGTCAACCTCGTTGATCGGGTTCGGCGGCACCGCGCCTGACGCAGTCGCCGGCGTTGGCGTGCTTGTCGATTGCGCGACCGCGCCAGAAATGGCAAGCTGGCATATGGCAACGGCCATAGGCAGCCAGAAGAAGCGTTGCCAGCGCAAGCGTGCATACTTGGGGAAAGTGCAACAGAGCGAGCGAAACATGATATGACCCTTTCTTTTTATTGTTTGATTTTTTTAGGATTTCCGTGCGCGCGAATACACCAAACTTTTCAAGTTATTGAGCCATTAACTCGGAAAAATTCGCGCGCCTAATCTGCTTTCGTTCACGGGGGCCCGATTAGTCTTGAGAGAAAAATCCGCGCGGAACTATGCCAGGTCGAGATGAATTGAATTTTTTTCTGCCCTGGGATTGAAAAGCGCGCAGGACACTACCACAGATGCGCTGAACGCACAAGAGCCTAATTTCTGGGCGAACAAACAGGAAAGCAGCTCAGGATGTCCTATGTTGGGTCAATCAAGCAGGCCGCATGAGCCGTTGCACCATCGCGTGTGGCGCCTGAGGGGCCCACTGATCATCTCCAATCTCTTTCAGTTTCAGTCCACTGTGCGGGCTAACCCTATCGGCTTTCTCATCCCTGCGATCCGTGGCAGCAGCCTCAACCGCTCGAACTCCAGGCAGAGTTCGCACGGGCAGGGGCCGCCAGCGCGCGGATCAGGCTCAGGGGCGTACCTTTCAGGGGAATGTCCGTGTGTAGTCTCTTTTCTGCAATGAATATGACTTAGGCTACGGCCTGAGATTCAGCTTCACCACCGAAAGACTTGAGTGCGGTAGCTTCATCCTTTTGGATATCAAAGACAGAGGCCAGTCTCGTCATCTGTAGTAAGTCGTGCACCCTCTTGTTAAGGTTCGCCAGTTTCAGTTCTCCACCCTTGTTTCGAATTGTCGTGTGAGTTTTAACCAGCTCTCCCACACCTGAACTGTCTACGTAGGTAACTTCAGCTAAGTTCAAAACGACCCTCTTGCTTCCTTTGTCGGCCAAGTCGCGAACGATCTCACGGAGCATTACGTTGCCCTCGCCCAATGTGATTCTTCCGCTGATGTCGAGCACGGTTACGTCACCGATCTGCCGCAGGCTAGTTTGCATTTCGACCGGAGTTTTGCCCTGCATCCCGAGGCCCAGGCGATCTAGGATTGCGCATGCCGAGCTTGCCATTTCTTGCGATTCTGTTCGAACTACGATCAACGAACGTCCCTCTTTCAGCACCTCCCGGAAAAAGCTCGCGTCCTCAGAGCACTTTTCATCCGGTGTAGGCTGAGGCGCTTCAGCGTCGTGTGAAGCCGCTGATCCGACCGCGCTACCGGCACCCGCACCAGCAAGACCCAGGAGTGCAGCCGCCCCAAAACCCAGGGCAAAAACCGGCCCTATGCCGGGGAGCAACAGGGTGGCAGCGACAACCCCGGTTGTCATCCCGGCGGCTCCGCCAACAAAACCTCCCACGTATGCGCCGAACTCCTTGGCAATGGTCTTAGCCTCGCTTTCGGAACGGGTGAGATACACGATAGATTTCTCTGGCACACCCTGCTGTCGTAATTCCCTAACCGCTTCTTCGGCGCGATCGCGTGATGAAAATACTCCAATTGCAGTTTCCACAGGCCCTCCTCTACCGGCGATGTTTGGGAGCTTAGCTGTACACTGCTGTACCGCCGCACCGCAAAGCAGGCGGAGCCCCATTTATATGGCCAAAACACTGCACCCAACATCAGGATTTGTCAAGCTGCATTGCAGGCGTCGCGGTAGGGATACCACTTACGTGATACCCCGCGCCGGACGAGCGCTGATTAGCCCGTCCGGTTCTTATCTCAGGAGGCAAGCGGGAGAGAATGCCCAGTTGCCCGGCGCTGTTCCCCGGGCGCCCCGACCAAGAAGCTCATCTCCTCATTCAGATAAATCGAGATGTACCCTTCCCACTTTCGTACTGGCAGGAGAGGAATTCTTGATCGGAACCACAGGCTTTCACCCTTCCGAACTCTCGCGCCCACAGCGCTGGTTGGAGCGGATACGGCATACCTTGCTGTCGGTGTGCCCGAGCCACGTGAGACCGACAAAGGTCTCTATGATGGGCACGAACCCCTCGCCTGGCGTACCGGTCTCATTCCACCAGTCGTACCATGCGCCGGCTCCGTAACCGCCGTCTCGCCCTGCCATGCTGGTCTGCCCGTGGCATATTACCGTGAGCTCACCGTCGAGCGGGGTGAGACGCTCGACCATTTGCCCCTGTGCACCGTCAGTGCGGGCGGAGTTGGGACCGGCTCCCGGGTCTAACCCGTCGGCAAAGTCAGAAGTTAAGAAGTGTAACCAGGGATCACACCTCCACGCCCGGTCGTGGGGAGGCGCGATGCGGGCTAATGTCCGCCGAAGGTATAGCCGATCGATCCTCCGTAACGCAGCGCGTGGCTGGAACTGAACTCGACGTTATTGTTGATGAGATAGAAGTGTGCCTCAGGTCGGACGAACAGCCCACCGTGCACGTAGACCTTCAATCCTCCGCCAAACTGCCCGAGAAAATGGGTGCTGGTCGTGTAGTTGGTGCAGCCGGCGAAGCCGCAATTTAAGTAGGGCGAATAGAAGCGGATGCTCTCTGCTCCGATCCCCGCGGATAATTCGGCCGCCAGTCGGCTGGAGAGCCGGGGAATGTACATCGCATCGAAATCCCACAGTACCGGACGGTAAGGAGCAAATCCCGCGTACAATGCCTCGCTGGCTCTCCAGGCGATCTCCCCCCCGATCCCAAAGTTCTTGTGCAGCAGAAAATCACCGCTGATGGCGGGGTAGGCTCCGCCCGTCAGCGACTCCAGCTTGAAGCCCGCCGAATTGGTAGTGGCTCCGGCTGAGCTGATTGTGCCCACGCCGAAAGCGAAATCGATCTGCTGCGCGTAGGCCGCAGATCCCGCAAGCACGATGGCAAAGAAAACTGCGACTACCGAGAGTCTTTTCAAAGCAGTCTCCATTCATGGTTGAGATGGAATGTCCGCGAATATTCGATGCGAATGACAGGATTGACCGGAGGCCGAGGCTCCGCCGCTTTTCGACACCACCCCCCTGATACCGGCAGGCTGAGACAGATGGTCTTCATGAAAGATGCGACCTCCCCCGGCTATGTTGCTTCAGCTGCGGCTTAGCCAACACTGCGTGAGTCATCCCCGCCCTCTTTGCCGTTCTTCATAGCCTCGATGGCTCTTCTCCGCCTGTTCTGGTGTTCCTGGGTGGGCACAATCAAACTCGTTCAGAGGTCCTTATTGGATCGGTCGGGCACTCTCTTGGCGTTCCTCATGCAATCGAGAAATGCTCTACCTGTCGTTGGCAGTAACCCTTCGGTTACCCGAAAGTTGCACATTTATGGTTGCAGTTTAACACTCCTGCAATATGTTTTTTGTATGCTTCGCTTCTAGGAAGGGGCATGGGCGCGGCGCGGATTTCAAAGGTGACCTTACCTCTACAGGTGGCAGCGATCTGCTACCGGTGGCGCGGCACGAGTGTGGAGTTCCTCCTGGTTAACACCAACGGCGGCGGAAAATGGACCTTTCCCAAGGGTGCGCCCCAATCCCGTCTCTCTCACAGCCAATCGGCCGAGCGGGAAGCCCTCGAGGAGGCTGGCGCAAGCGGGATCATCGAGCCGCGGCACTTCCGTCTTTACCTGCACTCCAAGGGTGTGTTCTGGCAGCGCTCCGGCGTGCGGGAATACGTGGTGAAGGCTTTCCTGATGCAGGTACGTCACCTGCAGCGACCGGCCGAGGCCATGCGTCATCCCACCTGGTTCGGCTCCGAAGAAGCCCGCCTGATACTGGCCAAGGGACGCGAAGTGAGGTACGCGGCCGAACTGCAGGCAGTTGTCGACCACGCGCTCGAGCGCATTCGAGCAGCGAGAACCCTGCCTTCCCAGCACGCGCAGGGTGACGGCCGCGCCCTGTGGTAGACACGACCTCCGTCGGCGCTTGGTTACCCCGGTAACTAACTCTCCTGTCGCAATTCTTGGAACAATCGTTCTGCCCGGCCGACGTCGAGCTGGGCGGAGAATCAACCATGCCCCGTAATCCCCTGGTGCTCTTCCTCATAGCATCGGCGGTGGCGGCGTTCGCGCAAGCGCCCTCCACCCAATCCCCCGTTCCCGCGCCCGCCCCGATTTCGACCCAGGGTGTGTTGAGCGATGGAACGGCGGTACGGCTACGCCTGGTGAACGTAAGCGCTCCCAGCGCCGTCCGGGTTGGTGACATCCTGGAACTCGAAGTCGTCGAGCCGGTGCGGGTCCGCAACGTGGTGGTGATCCCCGCGGGCAGCGTTGCCAAAGCCGTGGTCACGAATCCCCAATCGAAAATGAGCAGCGGCCGAGAAGGAGAGATGGACGTGAACTTCCTCGGCGTCGCCCTGTCGGACGACAGCAAGGTTGGGTTGCGCGGCGGAAAACAGCGACGCACCGATCTCACGGTGGTCGCCAGCAGCGGCGGACAGGATGTAAGCATCGCGCGCGACCGAGAGATCACTGCTTATATCGACGGCGACTCGACCTTGGATCTGGTCAAACTGCAGGCCGCCAACCGCCCGACCACCGTGGTGAAGATTGCCTCCAACCCGCCCAATGCGGAAATTTCGGTCGACGGCCGCGCGGTCGGCAACACTCCGTTTGTAATGCACCTGCCTACGGGCGAGCATGCAATAACCCTGCGACAAGCAGGGTACCAGCCGTGGCGGCAAAACATTCACGTCGCCGCGGAACCGGTGAGCCTCGACGTGGCCCTGCTGAAGCAGGATGGCATGGAGTCCACTCCCCCGGCCAACCCGGCTCCCATATCGCTGGGCGAAGCGGCGCGCGCCGCCCGAGCTCGCAAGGCCGCCGAGCCAGCTTCTACCGGCGACGCGAATGCCCCGGCAGCCCAAGCTCCGCCGCAGAACTAGTGCCTTGGCGACTGTAGCGCCGCCGTTCGGGCAGATGTCCGGAAGCTGCCCTCGCCACCGACGGCGGGAATTCCTTCGGGACGGACGGAAAGGTGGCAGCGCTACGGTCAAAGTCCATCTTTGGGCTCACTTCAGGCCCAGACTGGTGGGGTGAACCCCTCGGTTGAGACAATTTTTGATTGGCACACTTGCCGTTGATTGAGTTACACCGTAGCCGGGATGGGGTC
>Ga0187778_10000041_pt1 | contig 72213 bp, 61 predicted proteins | sample 1015_Q2_SP5_20_M_FD_132418 | JGI IMG/M metagenome (GOLD analysis project Ga0187778, IMG submission 132418) | Tropical peat soil microbial communities from peatlands in Department of Meta, Colombia - 1015_Q2_SP5_20_MG | ecosystem: Environmental > Terrestrial > Soil > Wetlands > Peat | place...
CAGCACTACGCGCTACTTCCGATCGGCGGTAGCGTGGGTGAGGGCTATGGCCCCACGATTATTGCCCAACGGCCCTACTCCACGAGCGACATCAAGCGCAAGCGCATCGCCGTGCCCGGCATTCTGACGACGGCGTACCTGGTCCTGCAGCTGTTTGCTCCCGGAATTGAAACCGAAGTCGTGCCTTTTGATCAGATCCTGCCGCAGATCCGGGAGGGCAAGCAGGAGGCCGGACTGGTGATTCATGAGGGCCAGCTGACCTTCGATCAAGCCGGGTTGCACCGGGTCGTGGATCTTGGCCAATGGTGGCACAAAGTCACGGGATTGCCTTTGCCGCTGGGGGGAAATGCAATTCGCCGCAGCCTCGGACCGAAATTGATCTCCCTAGTCACCTCCGGCCTTCGCGCCAGCATTCAGTACGGCCTCGAGCACCGCGAAGAAGCTCTGGCCTACGCCATGCAGTTCGCGCGCGACCTCGATCAGGAGTTGGCCGACAAGTTTATCGGCATGTACGTGAACGAGCGCACTCTGGACTATGGGCCGGAGGGACGCGAGGCCGTGCGGCGTCTGCTCGAGATGGGATACCATGCCGGAATTATTTCCGAAGAATCGAGGCTAGAGTTTGTGGCATAAGGAGCCCTGGCTGGCAGCCTAGCGCTGACCACCTCTTCGCCTAGCCTTTCTCAGGTTGCCCAATTCCCCGAGAGCCTAAGGCCTCGGGTGCGAACCATGCTTCCCGGAACCGACGCCACAGATGGCCGCCAGACCTTGCTCATCGACGCCGATGACACGCTCTGGGAGAATAACGTCTATTTTGAGCGAGCCATCGCCAGTTTCATTTCGTTCCTGAACCACCACGAGTACTCCCCGGACCAGGTTCGCCAGGTCTTAAACGACGTGGAACGCGAGTCGATCGTTACCCATGGGTATGGATTGCACAGCTTCGCGCATTCTCTGGTGCGAACCTTCGAGCGCTTGGCGGTCGAGCCGCTCACTCCGGCCCTGAAGGAAACCATCCACGGATTCGCGCACACCATTCCCACCCACCCCATGGAAATTATCCGCGACGTGCCGGAAACGCTCGCGTACCTGAGAGAACGCCATTCCCTGATGCTGGTGACCAAGGGGACGCAGGCCGAACAGACGGGCAAAATTGAGCGCTCCGGCCTAAAGCAATATTTCGCCGCGATCGAAATCGTGGCAGAGAAGGACGAGACCATTTATCGCCGGATCGTTTCCCAGTACGAGCTGGCCGCGGAGACGACTTGGATGGTAGGAAACAGCCCGAAGTCGGACATCAACCCCGCTCTGTCGGCCGGCCTGAACGCGGTCTTTGTGCCCCATGGAAACACCTGGGTTCTCGAGCACGACCAGGTCGTCGAGCCGAAGTCGCCGGCCCGGCTGATTGTGGTCGAGAACTTTCGCGCCCTGAGAAACCATTTCTAGCGAGCGCACTCAGGTTGGTCGAACCGCAGGCTGAGGCTGGCCGCAGAACTTTGCCAACACCTTTCTGAGTTCTAGGGCAATGTCGGCTGCCTCTCGGTGCTCGATGTCGCTGCGCTCGATCATGTGGAGAAGCCGGCCGTCCCGCAACAGAGCAATGGAAGGAGACGAGGGCGGATATCCGGTGAAGTAGCTGCGGGCGCGTGCGGTGGCCTCCTGATCTTGCCCGGCGAACACCGAGAACATCCTTTCCGGATGGACCGAGTGCTCGAGCGCGAGGCGAATGGCCGGACGCATCCGTCCAGCCGCGCATCCGCAGATGGAGTTCACCACCACCAGGCTGGTTCCCGGCTGGGCGGCCAGCGCGCGATCGACTTCCTCGGCGGTTCGCAGTTCTTGAATTCCCAAGCGGGTCAGCTCCTCCCGCATGGGAGTCACCATCAGTTCTGAATACATTGTCTCTCCTTAATCGTTGGTCCTAGAGTAACAAATTTTCCCGGCGCCGGTCCTCTCCGGGACAACCACAATTCGAACCCGCCCTGGGACAGGGTGTCCCGGCGGAACCGGCTTCAGGCAGTCTGAGATGCGGCTCTTTGCCGGAAAGATGAATCTTTTGCCGGCGTCCTCGGCTCGGCCACGGGGGCCAAGCGGCGTGGAAGCTGGCTAGCGGGTAGCGCACGGCGAAGAACGGAGATTGCTCGATCGCGCCAGGATGACAGAGTGGTTAATGTGAACGTCGGTGGAAATGTGGCGGAAGTCCGAAGAGGGGAAATTTATTTTTGCCGCTCAGGTGTGGGAAGGCATGAAAAACACAGCGAAGCACGATCCGCAAAGTTTTTCAATGGGCAAAGTTTGCCATTAGCATCGGTGGCACTTTACACTTGACGAGCTTCGCCTTTAGGATTTCTCTCGCTCTGAATTGGTCCCGGTATCAAGTAGAGCACGCCACTTCGCACTTGTTCGTTTTATGCGGAAGCACGAATGAAACCGAAGAGAACGATCCTGTGTGTTGATGATAACGAGCAGTCTCTGTCCATCCGCAAGATCTTGTTGGAGACCCGGGGGTACCGGGTGGTGGCGTCTGCGAACGGCCAGGAAGCTTTGGAGATCTTCAAACGGGGCGGCATTGATCTGGTGGTGACCGACTTGATCATGCCGGGCGTGGATGGCGGCAAGCTGATTGAGGAGATCAAAACGGTTTCACCGCGCACGCCGGTGATTCTGGTTTCCGATAAGGGCAAGCTCTACGACCGTGAAACCCGGGCCGACGTCTTCTTAGCCAAAGGCATGTATGCCCCGGCGGAATTGCTGGAGCGCATTCGCATGTTGCTGATCCGCAAGCGAGGGCCGAAGCACGCGCATACCTCAGCCGCCCAGACCTCCGTCGCCTAGCTCCCAGAAGCATTCATAGCGTCGCCGGCTTCGTGTAATATCGAACCATTGGATGGGTACTTTCATCGAAGCCGTGGGCGTCTGTAAGACCTACCGTGTGGGCAAAATCGAGGTCCCCGCATTGCGTGGTGTTTCGTTCCGCATCGACAAAGGCGAGTTCGTCAGCGTCGTAGGTCCTTCGGGGAGCGGGAAATCCACCCTGTTTTACATTCTGGGCGGACTGACGCGGGCCGATTCCGGCCAGGTGATCGTGGACCACGAGGACTTCGCCCTGCTCTCCGATGGCGAGCGCACCCAGATGCGCAAGCGCAAGATCGGCTTTGTCTTTCAGAGATTCAACTTGCTCCCCACCCTGGACGCGAGATCCAACATCAACATTGCTCTCGACATTGCGGGCACGAATGGGAGCAGCGATGTCTCCTATTTCGACAAGATTGTTGCCCTGCTTGGCCTCGAGAAGCGGCTTCCGCACCGTCCCTCGGAATTGTCGGGAGGAGAACAGCAGCGGGTGGCCCTGGCCCGAGCCCTCATCAACAAGCCAGCCATCGTCCTGGCCGATGAGCCAACCGGAAATTTGGATTCCGAGAACTCGGAAATCGTATTGGATATGTTGCGCCACTCCAATCGCGAGCTGGGCCAAACCGTGCTCATGATTACCCACAACCCGCAGGCCGCCAGCTACGGAGATCGCATGATTCACATGCGCGATGGTCGTATCGTACCGCCCGAAAATGATCCGCAATGGACCGGGCATTAGGTTCGTTGCCCGAGACGTTGGTGAAGATGGACGATCTAAAAAAGCCGATTCTACCCGGGAAAGGCAAGTCTGATTACGAACGATATCTGCGCACCGACGAGCTTTTGTCCCTGCAGAAGTCTCCCGAGGAATTTCTGCACCCAGACGAGCTGACCTTTCAGGTGGTTCATCAGAGCTCCGAGTTGCTGCTCAAAGGTGTTGCTTTCGAGTTAGGGCGCGCGTCGGCTCTGATCGAACAAAGCGATTTTGACAATGCTGGACGCCTGATGCGCCGGGCCAACCAGATGCTGGAATATCCCATCTCCATGTTGCACGTGCTCGAAACCATCAGCCCGTATGATTATCACCTGATTCGCGCCGGCCTGGGACACGGCAGCGGTCTGGACTCCCCCGGCTTTCTCGCGCTCCTGCATATTGGTCCGAGGTTGGGCGATGCTTTTCATGAACAACTGCAGAGAGCCGGTCTCGGGGTCGAAGAACTTTATCGTCGTCATGAGGAGTTTTTTGGACTGCATGATGTAGCCGAGCGGCTCCTGGACTTCGATGAGCGCGTTCACTTGTTTCGCTTCCATCATTTGAAGCTGGCGCAGAGAATCATCGGAGGAGGCGTGATTGGCACGATGGGAACGCCGGTCGAGGTTTTGCATCAGCGCATGGAACATCTTTTCTACAAGGACTTGTGGGATGTGCGCAATCAGATCACAGCCAGGGCCAATGAGGGGCTCGAGAAATGGCGGATTTAGCCTGCGCCGGGAGACGGTATCCTCATCATGGCAAAGCAGTTATGACTGCTGTGACGTTGACCGGGGTTTCCGGCGTTGGTTATATCGAGCAAACGAGCGGGAGTAACTCAGCGGAAGACTGCGGCCTTGCCAATTCTCTCCTATTCAAGACTTTCCACAACTTAAGAGGGCTTCGGGGACTGCTAAGTACTTGAAAATACGTACAAGACAGGTGTCGGAACGGGCGCGACGAGTGCGTGGAAAACTGCCAAGTCGCACTCTAGAACGCGACACGAAGACAGTCGCACTCTAGGGATGGCTCGAACCGGGTGCATCACCACAGCTTCGTACTTCACATTTTCAGCGCTGCGGGCCAGCCAGGTAGTCCCTGCTTTACAGAACAACCTGCAGGTGGAAGAGAAATCGTAGCTCGTGACCCCAAAAGTATGGGCGCGAGCGTTTGGCGCTTGGTGGCTAGGTAGCGGGACAGACAAAGATCTGTCCCGCCGTCTCCCAAGGCAGTTAACTTGCTCAGGGCCTGTACACTCGGTAATTGATGTTGAAATAGGCACCGTACCCGCCATAAAAGCTGTCGATGAACGTCTGCACCGCCCTTTAATGCCAGAGCGCAGCCGTTCGCATGGGACATCTGGGTCCTGCAGTCATCATTTGTGTTTGCGGCGACGTACGGCAGCGGCGGAGGACATCAGAAGCGAAAGGGGCTGACCTCGAGCAGCTGAGATGGTATCCGTTTGGATAGCGTTAGGTAACCCATCAGCTACCGTGTGCGTAAGAGCTGGACGACCTTGCCCGCACGCCTACCCAGTGCAAGGCCTCTGAACTGCGGGCTCCATTCTGATGGAAAGAAACAGACTCCCTTCGATTGTCTGGCCATTTGTGCAGTTTCCCATCTGCACGGCCACGCTCCAATTACCGCCTTTGCGGTTGGCCCTGTTGTTGCCTTTAGGCTGAGCGGGTTCGGCAGTGCAGATGGTTAAGAAAGAGTGAGGCAATGAAAGCCGAGCGAATTTCGTTGAACGGCGCGAGCGCCTTCGGGTTGGAGTTATGGCGCAGCTGGAAAACATCTCCTAGCCCGTTCTCCGAAAGAACGGTGTCATCTGCGAACCGGTCGGCGAGGCTCCCTGCTGAGCCGATTACGCGGTGAGTTCAACAGGAGGAGAAACGACAATGGCAAACCTCAGAGTAATCGCCCGTAACGATAAGCCAAAGCGTGAAGAGAACTATCCACGCACCTGGCTGCTTTTTTCCAAGGACAAAGAAACGATTGAAATCCATGTAAGGCACGACAGCCACAATTGTTCACGACAGCCGCAATGGTCCTTTCGTGCTCGATAAAGATGCCGCATGAACCCCAAACCAGATGTTATCGACGGTGAATCCGAAGGAGAGCACTTTCGTTCATTGCACAAAGTGCTGTATGGGCTCCCCTGTGCGCAATGCAGGGTTTACTATCCTGCGGACTTACCTAGCTGTCCGGTCTGTCAATGTCGGGAGCGTGTTCCCGCTCGTCAGCCTGTTCCCAGGCTCTGAGCCGGTAGGCAACGGAGGCGGTGTTGGCGGCACTTAGTGCGGATCGAAGAGAACGGTTCGAGAACCTAAGCTGTCAAAATCAGCATCCACCAATGTCTGCCTGCGCTAAGAGCCACCGTCTCGTCGCGTTCTGACCAGCTCTGATTTGTTTTGATTTTATTCGCCCAACTTTGAAGATGACCTGGTCTGTTCTGATCGGTTGTGAAAATTCGTTGCTCTTAGCATTCATGACAGCGTTCTTTGGAGCCTGCACGTCGACCGGTGGCCGGTGTCCCTTGGGCCTGGCAAGCAGGCTTTTCTCTCCCAAGCCACGGCCCCTCAGTCCTTCGTCGTTCTTGTAATCGGTCTAAGTTTTATCGCGTTCCGAAGACTGTTCACCAGCAGGGCTGACTGCTGAATTCTATTCAGAAAAGATTCGGCCAAAGCTTGCGAGTATGTCTGCTCCTACATGGCTTCAGGTATTGGGATGTGTCCGTGCCGATCGGTACGGGAACCCTCATCAGCCTAAGCTAAACAATTACCTGCCTCTAAGGCGGGCTGTTCCCTCCGGTGTGACCAGCCTCTGCTTCCGTGCTAAAGTAACAGGCATTAAACTGGCAAACGCCAGCAAGGTCGGCTCGCCGCCCCCAGACGCAGGCCGAGCGATCCAGGTTCCAATGGCCATAAGCAAACCCACGACATTGGGCAAGTACGACATCCTCGAGGTAATCGGCCGGGGAGGTATGGGAGTGGTCTATAAGGCCATCGATCGCGCCCTGGGACGCCTCGTCGCTATCAAGATGATGACGGTTGGGTCTGCCGATGACCCCGAACTTTTGAAGCGCTTCTATCGTGAGGCCCAATCGGCTGGCAAACTGCAGCATCCGAATATCGTCACGATCTACGACCTGGGCGATCAAGATGGCAATCCCTATATGGTGATGGAATTCCTGGCAGGGGAGAGCCTCGCTTCGATGATCTCCGCCCGTCGAACCATTCCCTTAGATCAGAAGCTGCACATATTAATCCAGATCTGCAGTGCTCTTGGCTATGCCCACCAGCGTGGTGTCGTTCATCGCGACATTAAGCCGGCCAACGCCATGGTGCTCAAGGATATGACCGTTAAGATCGTCGACTTTGGAATTGCGCGAATCGGTAACGAAAGAGTAACGCGACCCGGCCAGCTCATGGGCAGTATCCAGTACATGTCGCCCGAACAGATCAGCGCTTCTCACGTGGATGCACGGACCGATATTTTTTCAGTGGGAGTCCTGCTGTATCAACTGCTTACCTATGCGCTCCCGTTTGATGGCAAAGATAACGGAGCCGTTCTCCTCAAAATCATTCACGAACCCCCTCCTCCGTTGAGCGCGTACCTCAGCACATACCCTGAAGAGCTCGATAGGATCGTCGCTCGCGCATTGGCGAAAAAGCGTGAAGAACGCTATGCCACGGCTGACGATCTCGAGTTCGATCTTACGCGAATACGGGAGGAACTTAAGCGCGAGAAAGTTTCAGAGTACGTTAAGTCGATCGAGGATTTGATAGCGAACTCCCAATGGAATCAAGCCAAGGAGCATATTTCCAATATCCTGAAGATCGATCGGCAGAATACTTACGCTAAGGATTTGTTGCGGACAATTCAGCAACGGATCCAAGCTCAGCAACGCAGCGAACAGGCACGGGAGTTACGCCTGCAAGCGGAGCAGGCCATTGCCCGAGAGGAATTGGGCGATGCTCTGAGATATCTCGAGCAAGCTGTGGAGCTGGACAGTGATAGCAGGGATCTCCTGCAACTGCGCGACGCAATTGCCGAGAGAAAAGCAAGGGCAGACCAGTGTGCGGCTCTATTGCAGCAAGCCGAATCTGCTCGTGATAGCGGGGGGCTGGAAGAGGCTCACAAAGCTGTAGCTGAAGCTCTGGCAATCGATAGTGATAATCGTGAGGCGAAGGCGCTCAACGCGATCATCATGCGCGAGCTTGCCGAAGAAAGCCAACTGAAGGAGACTCAAACCTACCTCGATGAAGCGAGGAAACGGATTGCTTCGCGCAGCTTCACTGCTGCCCTGGAGATGCTTAAGAAGGCGGAGATACTATCCCCGAATGTGCCTGGCATAAAAGAGCTGGCTGATCTTGCTGTCAGCGGACGGGAGCAGGAAAAACGTCGCAAGCAACTCGAGCGGCTCAATGAGGAGATTGTAGACGCGCTGAATTCGGATGACTTTGCGCTGGCCTGTTCCAAAGCTACTGAAGGATTGCTGATTTTTCCCCAGGATCGCAGTCTGCTCAAACTCAAGAACCTTGCGGAAAAGCAGCGGGAGGCGAGGGAAAAACGAGCGTATGTTGAAGGACAAATTGCGTGCGCGCGCCAACTGCTCAATTCAGCAAATCCTGATCAATCCTTGCTCCCCATACAGGAGGCCTTGAAGAAGTACCCGCAGGAGCCAGCTTTGCTGTCTATGCTGTCGGTGGTGACCGAAACTCTCGACCGCTTGCGGGTGGAGCGCAACAAGGCAGAATACGTCCAAAGAGCCAAGGACGCGATGCGGCGAAAGGAATACAACGAAGCGATTGAGATTCTAAACGAGGGGCGCAAGAAAATCGTCTCCAGTGACCTCGACGACCTTCTTCAATTCGCGCAAGAAGAAGCTTTGAATAATGTGACCCGGAAGAAGATCGATGCAGTCGCTGAGCAAGCTCACCAGCTTATTTCTGCTCACCAGTACCAGCGTGCCATCGACATACTTGAATCTGCTCTGAGAGACCATTGCGAGGATGAGCTCACCATCATATTGTCGGACGCCCGTCGCCGTCTGTTGGAATTTAACCAGCAAATCCGTGACGCCGTTGCCACGGCAAAACGTCTACTTCGAAACGATCGCTATGGCGAGGCGGTGAGATTTCTCGAAGGGCAATGCGAGCAGTGCGGCGAGTCCCCGGAGTTAACGACGTGTTTACAGCAGGCGCGGAATCAGCTCATTCGCGTCCAGACCTTTTCAGCCACAAAGGAGAGTGTCCGGGAAGCCCTTGCCCTGAATGATTTTGAACGTGCAAGCAAAATTTTGTGGGGGTTTCGTGAGAGGTTCGGTGACTCTGCGGACACCGGATGTCTGCAGCAAGAGATTGAAGCGGCGCGCTCGCGTATGGCGACGGCCGCCATGCAAAGGGCCCTCAGCGATGTCCGCGTGCTTCTAATGGCACGCTCCTTTGAGTCGGCCGAAGGCATCCTACACACTGTGGCGGAGTGGACCAGGTACGTCACTGCAGCACTTCGGGAACAGTATGAGTCACTCCGGCTGCTAACGTCGCAAGCCAAGACAAAGTACGCGGCTGGCGAGCGGGCGCAAAAGCTTAACCAGGCAAGCATGGCCGAACAGCTCACCGCTTCAGTAGAAAACCACGAGGACGAGGCGGCCGCGAAATCGGAGATCAATCCCACCGACGCCATGGGACGCAGCCAACTGGAAGCTATCCTCGCGCAGGTTAGTCAGATCGCAGACCACTACGCGGACAACCAGCGAGTGCAATCTGCCATTGGCGACCTGAAGCAAAAGCTTACCTCGAGGATTGCTACGTTCGAACAGGAGACAGTTTCAGCGAGTGTGCCGAAGGTCGACATGGGACATGCGGCTCCTTTGCTGCACTCGAATAATCAGGCTCCGGCCGCCGCGACTAGATCTCAGAAAATGGTAGCCTGGTCGGAGGAGACTTTGCGCACGGTCGACAAACAGCTGGCCGCCTTCATTGGACCGATGGCCAGGATTTTGGTGAAGAGAGCCGCATCCCGAGCCGCTGACCTGGACGAGCTCTACTCTCTGCTGGCGGCGAGCCTGGATCGCGAGGCCGACCGCCAAGCTTTCCTCAGTCGAAGGATTGGAGCGAGCCAGAGCTCGACTAGGACCGTGTCGCCACCAGGAGCTACTCAAATCAGTGGCCTGCCCGTGCCTGTGTGCCCTGAGCTCACCCCGGCGGCCCTTGAGCATGCTGCCCGCCTGCTGGCACGGCACGTCGGCCCGATTGCAGCCATACTGGTCAGTAAGGAAGCTCCGCGTGCCCAAAGTCTGCACTCGCTCTACCTCTTTCTCGCGGAACACGTGGAACCGGGAACTGATCGCGCCCGCTTCTTGCGTGAAGCGGGGTTTGATTGCCAAAGCCCGTCTGGACCTAAGTCTCAAGCATCTTGATCGCTTCGACCAGGCTCTTCCGCATGCGTCCGAACGAGGCCGCCAGCTCGGCAATTTCATCCTTCCCGGAAGTCTGGAAGCCCCCGACATCCAGATTCCCAAGGCTCACTTCGTTTGCCAACTTCGACAGTTGGTTCACCGGGCGCGTGACCATAAAGATGAGCATGCCATTGAAAGCTATCATCATGACCGCAAATACCGTCGCCAGAGACGTTGGCCGAGCCGGATTCGACGAAGATTTCGGCGATCTCTTCACCGCCGCGGACCACCACCGTCCCACTCCTGGTCGATGCGCTTAGTAGCGGGCTGCTATAGCGGTAGGCGCCGCTGCTGCTGCCTTCGCCCTTGAGCCATCCGCTCAACAAGACGATCTCAGCTCCGCTTCCCAGCCGGAAGAGAAATATTCGGCTGGACGGTCCGAAGACCGCAATCGTACCACCGCTCAGTTCCAGCTGCGCGAATCCTCTCTCGCCATTCTCGAGAATGTCGCCTTCGCGCAGTCGAACTCCTTCCGCCCCCACGTACACTGTCGCTCCTCGAATCACCCGCAGAGCACTCTCGACAAACTGATCGTGCCGCCTACCTGCGCAACCGCGGAAATCGGCAGCATCGTGAAGAGAACCAGTGCTACAAGGAGTGAATTCATTAGAAACTCGATAGGAACGGCTTTTTGCTCAGACTAGGCACCTTCGGTGTTAGGGACAGACGCATGCTAGAAACGATGCATTGCTGTGGCAACACGTGTATAGCGAACCGCGTATGCGGTTAGGATGCCAAGCGCGGCGGCTCCACGTTCACTTTCACTGATCACAAATAGCGTTCTAGGCAGCCTCTTCCGCGCTCGCTGCCCGGCTGCCCTGGAGAAGTGACTCGATATGTTTCCCTAATGCGAGTTCCATCTCCGATTTCGCCTGCTCGAAGCTGCTTGCTTGAACGGTGACGGGCGGGTGCTCAGCGCTGCCGTTCCAGCCGTCGTCCCCCAGCCAGAACTTGCAGTCGATACGCAAGCAGGGGCTCACACCCATCATTACGGCATGAGTTTTCATCGCATCCTCTCACCGGCAACAAAAAACGAATTCTCCTGCGTCGCTTCCAAACCAGGTACGAATAAGTATTCTAATACGATGACCGTTAATGAAGTGCAGTGGCAAGTTGCTCCACGCTGTCTTCATCATCTTCACATTTCTGTTCGCGCGTGCAGAGCCAGTTTCACAGTTGCAACCAACCGGCTATGTGAACGATTTCGCGCACGTTCTCAGCCTCACAAATCGTAGACACTTGCCTCCAAGTCGATCAAAAAGCGCATGCACAAATCGCCCCGGTCATCGTGAATTCACTCGACGGCTCTGACATAGAGCGTGTGAAGGCGTTGAGCCACATTGCCAATCTCTCGCAACCGAGCGCCGTCGAATTATCGTCCGATTGTCGACTTCGAAGATGGCCTGCGTCGCGCGATCGAATGGTATCAAACTTCCAAAGAACCTGTAATAAGCGAGCCCTGGCCATTGCCTGCCGGCTTGAATCAGAGTTGGCGATCGCAGTTTGGATGCCCGTTTGTAAGACGTGCGTGTACTGTCCGGTTGGTGTTACCCCGGATCATCCTTCGGCAGGGCTCCGGCAAAGCCACGTGGACAAAAGAACGGGATAATGATGTTCAAAGGGGGCAGTGGTCGATGCGTCAGATCGGGATACCTTCATTGAATACTTGAGCACAACTTTTCCGCCGACAAGACTCGCCCCGGAGATGCCGCTCAGTGCCTCAAGAGGAAAAACAGTGATGTCACGCTTATCTTTTGGTTGCACGAAATATGAACTAGTGAGTGGGAGCCATGCTTTTTCGGTGAGTCTGATCCCATTTCCAAGCCGTCGCCACGATGTCGTGCAATGATCGTCTCGCTTTCCAGTCGAGAACTTTTTGTGCGAGTGATGGATCGGCTACCAACTGCGGCGGATCACCTTGGCGTCGTGGAGCAACTCGCTGCGGCACCCGCCGCCCTGTGACCCGCTCAATGGTTGAGATGACCTCCCGCACTGAACTGCCCTGACCTGTCCCTAGATTAAGAGCCGTTGAGGGGCCGTTTTCGAGATACTCGACGCCCAAGACGTGTGCTTCGGCGAGATCGCTAACGTGAATGTAATCACGGATGCAGGTGCCGTCCGGTGTGGCATAGTCGGTGCCGAAAATTTCCAACTCGGGCCGTGCTCCGTGGATTGCTTCGAACGCTGATGGAATCAAGTGCGTCTCAGGGATATGAACTTCGCCGATTTCTCCGCTTTCGTCGGCACCGGCAGCATTGAAGTAACGGAAAGAAACAAAACCCAATCTATAGGCATGACTGTAGGCTTCAAGCGCATTTTCAAACGCGAGCTTGGTGGCCCCGTATGGATTGATTGGCAATCGTGGAGCTTTCTCCGTGATGGGCACGACTTCAGGTATTCCATACGTTGCGCACGTCGACGAAAAAATAAATTTCCGCACGCCGCGGTCCACGACGGCATTGAGTAACGCCAATCCGTCGGCCACATTGTTCTGAAAATATTTCCGAGGATCAGATGCGGATTCGCCGACATAAGCGTGTGCTGCAAAATGCATGACAGCATCCACACGCGGCAGCACAGAGTCTAGTTTAGCGGCATCGGAGATATCGCCGACGATCAGTTCAAAGCCTTCCGCAAGATATTGATGTCCCGTGCAAAGATTATCGTAGATGATCGCGTTGTAACCTCTTCGGCGCAGCTCTCGGGCTGCGTGTGATCCGATATAGCCAGCCCCTCCGACAACCAAAACGCTCAATCGTTTCTTGTCGATCATCTGCCCATGATACTCAACCGGAATTCGGTCGTCTATCCCGTTGGCACCGGCCACGTCGCCGCCGCCGGCTCAGATGTCCCTCCGCGAGTAGGAGCCAGTAGTAACGCGCATGCTGCACCAGGCATCCTCGGGTGTTCACCAGCCGTTGGTGCAAACTCGTCAGCGAGTGCCTCTCGATTGGTCGGGGCAGCACCGGTCGCCACCACAAAAAACCCAGGTTGCAGGCCAACAGGCTCAAGCGCCAGCCCTACCTCGTTGGAGCGGAAACGGTGACCGGAAAGACGAGTCATCTTGACCGACTGCCTCCCCTTGACCTGCTCGGCCGTGTCACATTTGTTATAAAAGCGCACTACCGCTCGGCTCTGAAGGGCAAAGCAACAGCCCTTGGTGCCGAATGGGGACGAAAGCATCACGTCGGCTGGCATTCTCGGGCAAGGTAATAGTAACCACTCCACTTGTGGCTCAATGATCCGGCTGAGCATTCACGAGTTCAATTGGCGCGCTGCAACGGTTGCCATCCTGGTCTCACCATTCGGATACACCGTAGCTTTTTGGATAGAGTTCACAGGTCGATTCACGCACGGGGAACTCGGCTGAACAATTCCCATGGCGAACAAGGACTTGCAGGTTCTGAACAAGAGGACACCTCACACTCCTGCATTACCCTGCCCAATCGTGAAGCACTACTGTGATTACCTATTTGGTTAGAGTCGAAGACTCTTAACAACCCATTCTGCCGATCAGCCTCATCAGGAGACCGTCTAGCATTCGGCCAGTCTGCGAGTTAGGCAGCCCAGGGGAAACATCTCGCAGCGCACTATCTTTTGGCACCCCACCTGCAACCTAGGAAAGCGCTGACGGTTTTCAAGACGTTGCAAAACCGTTCGGGCAATGCAGCAAGTCCGCCTTGCGCTTACACCGTCGGCAGAGGAGGATTTATGAAAAAGCAACTGCGTGCGCTACGCAACCTGGCCCTGCTGCTCGTCACTTCATTGGCTTGTGGCCAGGCCATGTGGATGCTCCTTTCAATTTGGTGACCGGAGGAGCGCTGCCCAGCCGCGAATATACAATTCGGTCGGTACAAAGGATCGACCACTTGGTGCGATGAGCGGTGACGGACAGAAGCCGAGTATGTTCTCGGCGACTCCTTGCGCTTGTCACGAGCGGCCATGTCTTCCTGGTGTGTGGGAGAGCTCGCAGGCCGGGTGAAAAGGGTACGCTACCAGGTGTGTCCTTTTTATTGCATGGAAATTAGGGCGCGGCGACGATCGCACACTGTATTGAGACGGCCACGCCCCGTTACTTCGTTGCCGCTTTCTTCGGTCCAGTCGCAAACGAACGGCGCGCTCGCAGGCGGGCGCCGACGAGACACACGCAGAGCTTTAATGTCACATCCAATTCCTGCACGGTCCGTCACAAGGTGTTCGGTCGATGCGTAATTTCCCGGCAGCTTTAACCTGATTCCCATTCTGATCTCTGAGAACCACAACGATGAAGGCCTTCTGACATTCCTCAATGCTGCAGCGTAAGGCATGCCGCTCCGGTACATTTCGAGAGCGAGTTTTTCAAACTTGTTCCTTCACACCAACCTTTCAGGCGAGTAGTAAAGGAAAAGGCTGTGACATTGGTTACGCTCTAGCCGCCAGCTCCTGCCGGGGACGCCAACAGCGTGGAGACATGTACTGTCACCGCCTTTGATGCAATCACTGCTTTCGCAGTCCCCAACCCCAACTATTCGTCGCAGAATAGCCAGTTTTTCGGGTCAGGTCGCCTACCGAGCCGCCTCGGCCAGCGGATCACCCGGCCTACCTCGGGCTGACGAATGTTTAATAAGCCAGCCCCTTCGATCGACGCGTGCCAAACTAACAGTAGAATTCCAGCCGCTCGGTGCACCACCTCTGTAGGATCTGAAGAGCTTGAACGGCACAGGAAAACCCGCGGCAAAAGCCTTGTCTCGCCAGGTACGTCGTTGTGAGCGGGCAAAGAGGTGTTTTGGAGTGCCTGAGAACGGGCGCGCCCAGGCGCTAAGCCAAGCTTGGGAACAAAATGCGCTGGACGGTACAGAGGGAACGCCAGCTAGCGGCGGAGTTGCAGCGCCAGGGTCACCGTACCAGTCAACCCACGGTGACCGAGATGCTCCACGAGTTGGGTTATAGTCCGCAAGCCAATGCCAAGACCATCGAAGGAGCTAGCCATCCCGAGCACGACGCCCAGTTCGAGTACATCAATGAAAAAGTGCAACGATTTCTGGCCCGGGGAGAACCAGTCATTTCCGTGGATAGCAAGAAGAAGGAGTTAGTGGGAGAATTCAAGAACGTAGGACGAGAGTTGCGGCCGCAAGGACAACCCACGAGCGTGCGGTTGCATGACTTTGTGATTCCGGAATTAGGCCGGGCGATGTCCTCCGACGTGTGTGATCTGGAACCCAATACGGGTTGAATGCGTGCGGGCGTGGATCATGACTTTTCCGCCCGGGACTAGCAAGTGGAACAGGATCCAGCGCCAGCTATTTTCCCTCATCAGCCAGAATTGGCGAGGCAAGCCATTGATCAGTCATGCGGTAATCGTAAAGCTGATTGCGGCTACCCGGACGAAGGCTGGCCTCAAGGTGAGGGCCCGACTCGACACCAACTCGTATTCCGAAGGTATCATAGTTAGCCAAGCTGAACTGGAGAACGTACGGCTTCGACCAGGATTCCTTCCATGGAGATTGGAATTATAATCTTGCCGCACACGATGGATGCGTCCAAGGCTGAATCAAGTTGAGCTATTTATTGTGTGACAAGCCTGTGCGCAAGCTCCGAGAAACTGTAAGCTGCTCTCACCGTGGGACTTGCATTCAGGTTTCGGCGGTTAACGTTTACCCCCTTTGCAAAGAACACGAGCATGTGAGAGCAATAGTAGTAAACTGCGTAGGTTGTTGAAAATATAGGTGATGTCCCCCAGTCGCTCCTTCGCGGGGATCTTGGATTTCTTGGCAATCCGGGTTTTATGTCGGCCGCATACAAAAAAGTTGGCAAATACGACGTCCTCGACGTGATTGGCCGAGGGGGCATGGGCGTCATCTACAAGGGCGTCGATCCGGGCATCGGCCGGATCGTGGCCATCAAAATGATAACCGGTGCTTTCGCGGATGATCCCGAACTGCTACAGCGCTTTTACCGCGAGGCGCAGTCGGTGGGCAACCTTCAGCATCCCAATATCGTGACCATATATGACCTGGGCGTGGAGGATGGTAGCCCTTATCTGGTAATGGAGTTTCTCGAAGGGGAGAGTCTGGATGCACTTATCCGTACCCGGCGAGCCATGTCGCTCGAAGAAAAGCTCGACATTGTAGTCCAGGTTTGCGAAGGCGTCGGCTACGCCCACAAACACCACATTGTTCATCGCGATATCAAGCCTGCCAACGTGATGCTGCTGCAGGACGGAAGGGTAAAGATTTTCGATTTCGGAATCGCCCGCATCGGCGATCGAATGACCCTACCGGGACAGATCATGGGCAGCGCTCAGTACATGTCGCCAGAGCAAATCAATGGCGGCAACGTGGACGAGCGTAGCGATATTTTTTCCATCGGGGTCTTGCTCTATCAGCTCCTCACGGCGGAATTACCCTTTGAAGGTAGAGACATGGGCGAGACTCTGCTGAAAATCATCCATGACGCACCACCGCCGCTGAGCCGCTCTCTCACCAGCTACCCGGCGGATCTCGATGAAATTATGCAACGAGTGCTGGCGAAAGATCGAGAGCAGCGCTTTCAGGCAGCCGAGGACCTGGCCTTTGAGCTCGCCCATGTTCACGAAAAACTCAGGCGGGAAAGACTCAACGAATACCTCGCAGCTGCCGAGGCGGCGCGGGTTGCGGGGCAGCTGAGCCGGGCTAAAGAGCAGTTGCTGCAGCTGCTGAAGATCGACCGACAAAACGTTCGCGCAAATGACATGCTGCGAGAGGTACAACAGGAGATTCAAAAGCAACAGCTTGGCAAGCAGGCACGAGAGCTGCAGTCGGAAGCCGAAAAAGCTGTGAGTCGCGGTGAACTAGCCGAGGCGCTGGTGTTTCTGGACCGAGCCGTCGGGCTGGACAAGACCAACTTGGAAATCGTCCGCTTCCGGGATTTGGTCCGCGAAAACAAAGCTCGTTCCGACAAAGTGCGGGAATTGGTGCGACGGGCAGAGATGGCCCGGGAGACCGGCGACTTGGACGAGGCCCGCCGGGTGGTCGAAGAGGCAGTCGCCACAGATGGAAAGAGCACGGAGGTGCGCGCGTTACGAGCGGCTATCTCGCGCGAGATCGCCGAGCGCGACAAACAGCTGAAACTTCGGAAATACCTGGGCGATGCCCGGAAGCAGATTTCTGCGCGCCGTTTCACCGCTGCGCTGGAGCTGCTAAAGGAGGCGGAGTTGATCGATTCCGCTATCCCCGGCTTACAGGAGCTCACTAGCTTAGCGTTAAGCGGGCAAGAGCAGGAGAAGCGACGGCAGGATCTCGAGCGCCTGACCATCGAAATAGAGGATGCGCTCCATCGGAACGACTACGACAAAGCTTGTGCCAAGGCTGTCGAAGGACTCAGCCGTTACCCCGATGATCGCGGGCTGAAGAAGCTGCAAGCGGTGGCTGAAAAGGAACTTGCGGCGCGCGCGAGGCGCAAATATGTCGAGGAAACAATCTCCCTAGCCCAAAAGCTAGTGAAGGAAGGTAAACCTGATGCGGCTTTGGTCACCTTACGGGCGGCGCTCGAAAAGTACCCCACCGAATTAGGCTTGCAATCCATACTCGCTCTGGTTAGGGAAAACGTGGAGCGGGAGCGGATAGAGCAAAAGAAGTCCGAATGCATCCAGAAAGCTAGAGAAGCAATTCGGCGCAAAGACTTCGCGGAAGCCATATCGCTGCTAGAAGCGACGCGCCAGGAGCTGCCGTCGAGCGACTTGGATGATCTGCTGCAGTTTGCGCAGGATGAGGCGGCCAGTCATGCGAAGCGTCAACGCGTCGAGGCAGTTGCCGGACAGGCTCACCGGTTAAATTCAGAGGAGAAGTACGAGGAGGCAATCGAGCTCCTGGAAGCTACCTTACAGGAGATTCCCGACCAAGAGCTGGAAATCATCCTTTCCGATAGCCGACGCCACGTTGAAGAATTCAAGCGCAATGTTCAGGAAGCCATCAGCAATGCCGAGCGGCTGATGCATCAAGGCCGCTATGCGGAGGCGGTAAAGTTCCTGAAAGCTCAACCCTACGGCAAGGCGGAGCAATTTCGTTCTGCCTTGGCGGAGGCGCGGGAAAGACAACACTCCTGGCAAGCCCTTTGTCTCGCGAAGGAGGAAATCCGAGCAGCCATTTCCCGCTCGGATTTGGATGAAGCCCAAGCTCTCTGGCAGAAGAGTCTTCAGCAGTTTGGCGATGTTACCGATGTCCGCCTGCTGGCCGAGGAGATCAGAGTTAAACGGACGGAGGCGGCGAATGCCAAGTTGGATACGGCGTTGCGCGATGCGCGGGTGCTGCTGCTCGTACGCTCCTTCGACTCGGCCGTGCGTGTGCTTGAGACCACTGCTCCCGTGGCGGCGGATGCCGATCCTCGGCTAAACAAACAATTTCAGCTTTTGCGGGACGTCGCTCGAACCGGACTTGCGAGCACGCGGCAAGGCAGCCAGCGGCCAGCATCGAGCAAGAAGGAACAGGTTGCGGACAGCGAACAACAACCTACCGTGAGTCAGCTGGTCGGGCCTACCTGTGAGTTAGGCAAAGAATTGGATCTGGATGATGAAACGCAAGTACCAGATACCGGTGATTTGCGAGCCATCCTGGGAGAGGTAACCCAGATTGCCGGTCACTATCAGGGCGACGCGAAGCTGCAAACCTCAATTGACGCGCTGAAACAGAAGATTACGTCGCGTCTAAGCGCGCTTCGGGAAGCGAAGTTGGCGGAAGCGCCGTTAACCTCGGCATTTCCAAATCAGGAGCCGGTCGCACTCGGTACGACGAGCGCCGCCGAACACATTCGAGACTCCTCGCAGACGAGTCTTGAACCGACCGTTCAAATGGAATCGAGCGATGTGGTATCACCTATCAGCGAGACGGCCACATCGGTTGTGACCCCTCCCTTCGGAATCGGCAGGTTTCCCCCCTCGCTCAGCGAGCCCCAAACGGAGGAGGTTGGTGACGCACACTTAGAGCAAGCAACACCGAGATACTTGCCTTCGTCGGTTCCAACAGCCGATTCCGGCCCTGCAGAGCTCGAGCCCCAAGCGCCGCCGCCAAGCTTTGCCGACGCCGACGCGGCAGAGACCGAGCTGGTGAATCCTTCGGTGACGGACGACGACCTGGCAATCGTTAGAGCCGCAACTGAGGCTATACCACAGCCAGCTGTGGCGGATCCCTTCCGCCTTGCTAAAGCCCCTGGAGCTAGCGAACTTCCCATCCCTCGCCAACCTGCTTTTCCTCGACCATGGCTCTTTCACGCCCGGCCGTGGAGAAATCCTGCCCTGGTTGTCGCCTGTGTCATAGCGGTTGGCGTGGTGATCGGTATCTCAGTATATCGATCGAAGTCTCCTAGCCCGCGCGTTCCCGTATCTCAGCAAACGCAGCCCGATCCGATCGCGGTTCGGCAACGGGCGGCCATTGATGCAGCTGACAAGCTGGTTGCCGCAGATGATTTGGCGGGCGCCGAGCGCCTCCTACGGGCCGTTGCCGGGCTGAAGGGTCCGCTGGACGTCACCGTTCAGGATAGACTTGCGGGAATCTCCGCCGCAATGAAAGACGAGGGCCTTCGGCGGCTTCGGCGCAACGAAGAACAATGGTGGCAAGACGCTGTCGAGCAAGTTGACAACGGGAACTTTGAGTTGGCCAAGGGTGACCTGCACAAAATTCTCAACCTCGGGGACGGCGGTCAGAGGAAGGCAGAGGCGCAACGCTATCTGAACGAAGTCGTTCCTGCACGTGAAAAGGAAGAGCATTTATTCGCCTCGGCTCAACGCGCTTCACAAGGAACCGGCAGCGATGATCTGCGACGCGCCAGCGATTTTCTGGACCAGGTTATTGCGCTCAATGGAAGGCGAAAACCTGAGGCTGAGACCCTGCGAGACACCGTCAACACCAAGCTACAGGAAATATCAAAACAGCAGCGTCAAAAGCAGATAGACATCCTCGATACCGAAATCGATGCCCGCCTTCGAAAGGGGGATTTTGCCGGGGCACGCCAGCAATTGGATAAGATCCAGCAACTGGGTGGGGACGTTACCTCTGTCTCTGGGAAAATCGACGAAGAGCAAAAAAAACATGACGTGCAAATTGAGGCGGAAGCGGTTTTTCAGAAAGCCGTGCTGCGGTACCAACACGCTGTGGGGTCGAACAACCGAAGCGAATTGCAATCTGCTCGGGAAGACCTCGAAAATATTGCCAAGGCAGGTGGCCCACACGCAACTGAGGCATCGAACGATGCAAAACAAATAACTCAACAGCTGGCTGAGTTAGATGCACGTTCTGTCCATCCCCCAGTAGAGCCCAGTCACCAAGTTCAGTTACCACCAGCCGCCGACCTCGAGGAGGTTCATGCGGTGATCCAGCGCTACCTTGATGCCTTCGAGCACAGGGATGCTGGTGCATTGCAGCAGATCTGGCCGACATTGGGGGACCGCTACAGCAAATATAAAAAGTCCTTCGCCAATGCAAGCTCGATTCGCATGAAACTCGAGACCGAAGACATTAATATTGCGGCTGGTGGCGCTACTGCGGTGGCAACGACGGTGATTGCTCAGGACTACACCCCCAAAGGTCAGAGTGCTCAGAGCATTCGAAACAGCACGGTGTTTCAGCTCTCAAAATCGAACGGAACCTGGCGTATTGATGATGTTCAGTGACCTCACTAGGTGCCCAGATAAGCAAGCACTTAAGCAGTTCCAGGGCTGAGTGAATTTTCGTACGCCGACTCTCAGTTCACCCTGGATCTTCCCGCCCTGTCCTTTTCAACCCGCCCTGCGGAATTCTCGCTCTGCCTGCATCCATCTCCGCCGATTGAGGAGCCAAGAAAAGCTTACCTCAGCGCTGAGGCTCGCCCCTCCCCAGAACTCGGCAAACCGCCTGCAAATATTCAATGGGAGGATTGGGCGGAATCCCTCAGCTGGTAACCTGGCAAGGCGTAATCGTCCACCGCATGTGTAAGCTAATGTGGATCGTCCTCCATCAGGGCGTTTGCTACGAGGAGCGAGGTCCGACAATCAGCACGATTCGGTAATCTTCCAGAGCGTTCCCGAACAGTGGTTGCAGGCTGCGGCGCTTTGTCGCAGGAGGTCACGAGATCACTCTGGTTTTTGATAACAACGGGAAGATAGCCTCCGCCGGCCGACGACAGTGGATTGCACTTCATCGGTTTGCTGGTTCGACTCAGCATCCGGATCTACTGGCGATTTCCCGCACCATGCCTCGACTGGATCGATCGCGGCTGCCCGCGGTGTGGACCTATCGCACGCACAAAGCGGTGTTTGGGGTGGAGTGCACGCTGCAAGTGCCCTTCAACAGAGGCTAGGTTCGTGCAGCAGACCAACACGCTTTTCCGGAAAGTCCATAACCGGCAACGCAAACTGCCAGCCCGCCCACAGCCGATTAAGAACAAGACCTTCCAGGAAAAGTGTGGGGCTGGATGCCGAGAAATAATTAGGATAGCTAGAAGGTGTAAGAGACCTCGCCCAGCGGTATGACTGTCGCCCGTAGTCCGGCATTGTTGGCCTTAAAGGCGACGTTAGCGGTCAGCAGCAGGTTTTTCCAGAGATTGACCTTCGCGCCACCGGAAATGTCGACCATGTTCACGGAACCAGTGAATAGCTCTGTCTGCGGAACTCCAGGATGCGTGGCCCCACTTATATCGACAAAGGATGAGGTACGGAGGCGGTCTACGCTCGAAAGGAGGTTGCCGAGTAGATCCGCAGCTAGTGTCAACCGCCTGGTGACGGCGATGTCCACACCTCCCGCATAGAGAAACTGGTTCGGCAACTTGCCCGCCGAGCTGCCGACGCACTGACCATTATTTGGGATATTTGGGACGCACGGATTTCCCGCTAGTATGGAGTCACCGTTATATTGGAAACCGAGATTCACGTGTGGAGAGACGCGCGCAGGGTACGAGGCGGCGATGAACGGTTTAACCCCGATAGCTCCAGACCCGAGAAAGTTCTCCTCGTCGCCGGTTGGAGTCCGAATATCGAGACCAAGCGCAACCCTCGCCCGCTCATAGTTCAGCACCGTGCCCTTTACTTCAAAGACAACGTCGCCGATACCGCTTGCGTGCTTGGAATTCGAGACCACCTCGTCCAAGCTCCCAGAGGGATCGTTCTTATTGAAAAAGTGGTAGAACCCATTAACTGTCGTTCCGTACAGGGGGTCAGCCAAAGGGACCGGCTGCGGTGCCACGCGAACGATGTTCGCCGTGGATGTGATTCCAAGCCCAACGTCGAGAATCGGAATGTCCACGGAGATGTCGATGTGTTGCGTCAAACCAAAAGTGCCGGTTAATGTGACTTGGTTAGCCTTCAGGTCAATGCGATCTTGAGTCGTTATATACTCCTGCTCGAAGAGAGGGAACCCGGGCCTGGCGGGGTCGCACTGCGGATCAGGGGAAGTGCAAGTACCAGGGATCTTGAACGAGGCATGTGAATAGACCACCGGCAGGTGATGCAAGTCAATGCCGTCGAGTGAGCTGAAATTATAAAACTGATAGGTCGCAGCAACGAAAATGTGATGTTTGCCGATCGTTTCCGCTCGTTCGGTCAGAATTGGCCCATAACTTTCGGTGGTCGAGGGTACGAAGGTGTGGAGCGTTGGATCATAGGTGAAGAGCACGCCAGAAGCGGGCGATGCGACTGAAACCAGTGACAGCTCCGTGCCCACAGAAACACTTAGCGGAATTTGAAACCCCGTTTGGCTCGGTTGGAAATGTGCAGCGTGGTGCGGGTTGGGGAGAATCAATCCGGTTGCGCCGTAAACCTGAGGTACGACACAAAGCATTGACGATTGCAGCTTATTGGCGCAAGGGGGTGGAGGAGGGAAAAATGAAGTTTTCTTGCTATTGCGGGCGCACTGCCCTTGACATCCCGGACACATACACATCAAGCAGCTGCAGATTTGTGCGACAGCCAGAACAGAGAGGATGAATAGCCCACCCACGATCAGCATTAGCCTACGATGCGCCATATAGATCCTTTCAATGGCAATAGTACATCCGGAGACCGGAGCTGCTTTCAGGGCGGGGAGTATTCTACTCGCGGGCTCGCCTTTGTCAAGTAGTTTTGTTCGCAGTAGTTTTGCTCGCTTCACGAGGTTTGCGCGCTGACCCCACCGAGCGCCGGTGACCGCCGGACTGAGCACGGCAAACAAGCGAGTGAAGCAGTTGTTAACTTGGCAGCGGGGAATCGCCTCCCCATCAAAATGGGGAAGCGGCGATAGATAAGGCTAAAGGACGCACTGAGCAATGCCCCTTGGAATAGTCACAGTGCCGCATCGTGACGATATCCCATCAGCTCGCGGCAAGCGCGGCATTGATCGGTTCTTCGTCGAACTCGGCATCAGCCAAGACCCGCCTGCCATTGTGAAAAACAATGCGGCGGGGAACGCCAACAACGACAGGCGATGCGTCAGACGCATCCTGCAACCCCACCATGCCGGGCTCCGATACGGTGCTTCTGGCCCAAGTTGATGTTTCCCAAACCCCTTGGAATCTCCCCGAACGATGGCGTGATCGCCGATCGTGGGTTGGTGTGCGTCCTACTCCTTGCCGCTGCCGGCCAGTGTTATCGTGTGGTCTAGAGGTACGGCGTCTCCCGCGATCGCTGGTTCCCCGACGACGATGCCTCTGCCATCTATGAACAGCCATCGCACAACCTGGGCGTCGGAGCGAATCTCGACGCCCGCCATACAGGGCACCACCCTCGATAGAAGACGGGCAAGGATGCAGTTGCCCCGCTTCCATATTCAATGATTCACTACATGCGCCAAGGCATCGCGCTGGTCCGGGTAACACAAGGTTCTTAGCCGCCGAATTGCGCTCAGCGGCCGGCACAATATCTTCACCTTTCGAATGGAACAGGCCAATCGGTTCGCCGCAAGCGCCAGTGTGGGGCAGAGTTGTGGTCGTTGCCATGATATTCATTTTCTGCGGTCCTTTTCCTGAGCTGCTCCGCGTGGCGGAGCGCTTCCGCCTTGTCGGACACACAATGCGTCCTGATCAAGCGGTTTGCCAGTTTGCAGGCGGGGCCATGGACGCCGGCGCCGCAGCAGCATTGCGTTTTCTCCCAGGTCTGCCAAGGCTCAGCAACACGTCCCAATAGATCGAGCGAGTGCGTTCTTGCATGGATGAGCTCAAGAACTGATCGGTAAAGCGCTGGCGCGCTGCGTGGCCCATGCGGAGGCGAAGCGCATAGTCGTTGGTCAGATCAGTCAATGCCTGCGCCAAAGCGGAGACAGAACCGCTAGGTACTAGAAATCCGTTTTCGTTATGCGCAATAGCTTCTCCAACCCCGCCGACATCGGAGGCGATCACTGGCAGCCCTGCCCTCATCGCCTCCAAGATGCTGATCGGAAGCATCTCGGATCGCGATGCGAGGACAAACACGTCTGATGTGGCGAGGAGCGAAGCAACGTCGTCGCGATTGCCTAGGAAATCCACTTGCTCCTGAATGCCAAGTTCGCGGGCCAGGCTTTCCACGCTGGTTCGAGTAGGACCGTCGCCTACCAAACGAAGCCGCGGTCCTTTCGGAATGCGGGCAAAGGCACGGAGTAGAAGGTCGTGGTCCTTGCCCTCGATAAACCGCGCCACCATTGTGATCACGGGCGTTTCGGTCGGTGACAGTCGGGCCCGTTCGGAGCAATCCGGGAGACCATTGTGAATGGTGACAAGCTTGGACGGAGATCCGATTCGGAGCCTGCGGACGACTCGCGCTCCAGCCCGGGAAACTGTAATAATGCGCTCGCACCAGCGCGCCGCCAGGCGCTCGCAGGGGCCGCTCAGGGCACTGGAGAAGCGCGATACCGCCGCTGTCCCGTAAAGCCAGGCGTGGATGGTGTATACGGAGGGGATGCCAAGTATTCGACCGGCGAGCCGGGCAAGAAAACCAGCCTTGAAGGTGTGTAGATGGAGGAGATCCGGTCGCAGTTTCCGAATCAGCTGCCAAATCTCCCTGAAGGCTCGAGCGTCCACAATTGGCCTGACTTGTCGCTGCAAATGGGGCAATACGTAAATGGGGATGGCCCTTTCGCGACATGCTTCGGTAAGGAAGCCTTCTTCTCCGGTGGCAACGCTAACCTCGAACTCAGGTCGCATGGAGCATGCCAGGTCGAGCACGTGTGTCTGGGCGCCCCCGCGCTCGGCTCGAGTAACTAAGTACAGGATTCGTGGTTTACCGCTACTGAGGTCGGTCGCGGAAGAGCCACCATCAATTTCAGGTTCTATGGCCTTAAGCAAGTTCATATTGCTCCTATTACAAGGTGCACATGGGCTGAGTGCTCTGTACGAAGCTGTTTATCTCTGCCATGCCGAGGGAAACCATTCCGTGCTGGGCGCGATAGCGATCAAAGCTTTTCAACACGGAGCGCAGAAAACGGAGATTCTCGTTGCCGTGATAGGCGAAGTCCTCGGGATGCCACCACAGATGGAAGACTTCGCCCCGCTCGGCGGCGTACTTCATAGCTTGCTCGATTCGCGCGTGCCGCCAAGCTTCGAATGGCTGAAGAACAGGCGAATAAGGCCGCAGGTATCGGCTGGCGGCGACCGAGATAAGTCTCCCGTCCCCGGGCCATGGGGACGTCTGATTTCCGCACAGATCCAGATAGGCGTCCAAAAGCCGACCCAGCCTTCTATGGGGGCGCCGCTGCTCGTTAAACGAACGCGCCTGCTTGATCTTGGCCGGCTCCGTTGCGCGATAGGCCAGGATCCCAGAACGTTGCAGAATCGAAAGGTACCCAGGATTGACTTCATTCCGGGGAAAGACATAGGAACGCAAGCTATGACCCGACTGAGCTGCTATGGCCACCGCACTCATCAGGTCGGCTTCGAACTCCTCGCCCGCTTGTCCCGGCTCCATAGCGTAATAGTGAGAGAACGAGTGACACGCAATCTCCTGACCGGACCTGCTCGCGATCTCTGCAATCAGGCTTGGAGCAAAGTGAAAGGGATCGTCAGCCTCCCCCGCTCCAAGCGTTTCCTGATAAGGATCCAACCGGTTGTCCCGGTACTTGGGCCGCCGGGTAGGCATGAACGCCTCAATCTCTGTTCGGGAGTGAGCAAACAGAAGACCGACGGTGGCCCAGGTAGCGTGAATTGAGAACTCCTCGAATAGGTCGAGCATACGGGGAACGATCCGTCTCGCCGACAGCAGCCGGGCGCGTTCGTTCCCATCAAGGGGCGCGGAATCGCGAACTCCCCAATGAAGTTCGAAATCGAGTGATATGACCAGCGCACCGGGACGCTTCCGTCCACCGTTCGCCTGGAATTCCTGGGCTGATGCTGGAAGTGCGTTGTTGCTCCCGCGTGGGTCCGAGAAGTTAGCACGGGCAGTGCTCATCGCGTCACCTCCGACTGAGTCGGCGAGCAGAATTGCGGTTGGCTGTGAAGCGATTGCTGCGGGCCTCTGGCTTGGGAATCGCGACTTTGATTTGCTGTCTTGATCCGAACGACTTCAGCATGCCGGGGGAACGTGGCGTAAAGCTCAAGCCACTTATCCATCACGGCTGCAATTCGAAACTGTTCATGACAGAGCTGGCGGGCGGCATCGCCCATCGTCTGTAAGTGCTCTGGCGAGAGAGCCATCAGCCGATCGATAGCCGTGGCCAGTTGTTGCGGAGCCGCTGGGGGCACCACATAACCTGTCATTTCATCGATCACGACGTCGGCATTACCACCCACATCGGTAACCACTGCCGGCAGGCCTGTCGACGCCGCTTCCAGCAGGGCCGCCGACAAGCCTTCAAACTCGGACGACATGACAAAAGCGTCGGCAGCGCTATAGAGATCAAGAATGTCTTCGCGGGCGCCACAAAAACGAACCTGTCCCTCCAAGCCACGCGTCCTGCATTCTTCCCTTAACTCTTCTTCCAGAGGCCCGTTGCCGGCCAGCAAAAGGACAAATTGCTGGTGCTTCAGCAGCTCCACGGCGCGGAATAGCGTCGGATAGTCCTTTTGTTTGACCAACCGGCCGACCGCGAGCCATACGAACTCGGAGCCTATGCCGAGTGCTTCGCGCGCGTTCTTTCTCCGGTTTTTCGAGCGCATGAAGTGATCGGTGTCGACGCCATTCGGAATCATCTGAAACTTCCTACGCGGCACCGCACCCACGCGAACGTATCGCTCGAATGCAGCGTTACAAATGATCGTGGTTTTGTCCGCCAAAGGGTCGGTGATGCGGTAGAGGAGTTCCTTGTGCCAGGTGGGTCCGTCCTGTTCCGACGTCTCTCTAAAGTTATGGGCAGTGCACACCAAGGCCGGTATCCGGCAGAAAAGCCTGGTGACACGGCCTAAAAGGTTCGCGTGGAACATATGGCAATGCACAATGTCCGGTCGAAAATCGCGGATGAGGGAGGCCAGGCGGAAAATAGCCCTCACGTCGGCTACACCTCGCTTCATGTCGAGCGAGTGAACCGGGATGTGCTGCGCTTCCAACTGACTCATGTACGCAGTTGGTTTAACCATGCACACTACGCAAACTTTCCAGCCTCTCATCTTCAGTTCGGTGGCGAGGCGAACGACCTGCGTTTCGGCGCCCCCGAAAGTCAGGGTCGTGATAAGGATGAGAATCCGCCCGGGCCGTTTCGTATGGGACTGTTCCATATCGTTCCGTGCCATCTCTGCTGACACGCTCTGTGGCGCCTGATCGAATTGCGAAACGTTATCTTTCATCGTTGTAGTCATGGTCGTGATTGCTGTTACCTTGCTTAAAGTCCTTTCGAATTTGTCTCGCGCATGAGAGACGCACGACGCATGCCAGCTGGCGCCTTTTCTCATCAGTCCTGCTTGCAGTGTGTAAGTCCAAGCGGTGGCGGCGCTTGCGGCCCGATTCATTACAGGAGAGTAGGAGGTGCACCGGTTGAATCGGTTTCTGAGTTATCCAAAAGTCTATGGGGACAAACCATTCAGATAGTGCGGGTGGAGCGCGTTCGCCTAGCGATGGCGAGAATCCCGATCATGAAAATCCTAAACGAGGTTTTGCCTCAAACCGGCACGAGGTACCTGAGAAGCTGAAGAACATCTCTCGCCCGTCTCAGGCGGGGCCTCGGTGGATTCCGGTCGCCACTCGGTCACGCCAACTCGGCCTCGGCGCGGACAGGCTGCCCACCACCTCATTGCGCTGCGCGAAATTGTGTTTGCAGCAGGTTCTTGGGGAGGAGCACAGGTGGTTCATTTTTGCCTACTGCCGAGGGTCGTCCGGGGGTCGGGTCCCCAAAGCCTGGTTTGACATTTGGGGACTCCGGCCTGGACGCTGCTTCAACCTTGAGAATTACGATGTCGCCCTTGCCGCGTACGGAATGAGAGAAGCAAGAGGCGTGCCAGCCGGTGCCTTTTCTCACGAGTCCTGCTTGCTGTGTGTAAGTCGAAGGGGTGCCGGCGCTTGAGGTCCGATTTCTTACAGGGGACGATGAAGTGCACCCGTTGAATCGGTTTCTGAGTTATCCCAAAAGTCCGTGGGGACAAACCATTCAGATAGTGTTCAGCAGGGTCTCGGGGAGGAGCACAAGCGGGCATTTTTGCTATTCCCGAGGGTGGCCCGGGGTCGGGTCCCCAAAGCCTGGTTTGAGCATCCGTTCGCCAGTGCTATCGGTTTTCGCGATTCGTTGCTGAGCGATCGAAAACTCAAGTCCTCCTCAATCGTTTGAACGCCTTGGCGCGACCGCATGGCAGAACTCAACCACGGCGAATGATTTTTTCAAGGGGTAATTGCCTGCCTTGTGCTTGATTGAATCCTTCGGCTAACGTGCGTTGGCGACTTCGCTGTCTTCCGGGCATAGAGCGGCAGAGATGGGCGCCAAACGGGAATAGACCTCGAGCGTACGGTGCGCAACCACGTCCCACGATCGCGTTCTCCGCAGGAATCTGTTACCCTCTACGCCCATCTCTTGCAATCTCTTTGGACCCAACGCTATAGCCGTTTCGATGGCGCGGGCGACGGACTCGGGCGTGGCCGCTGCGATAGGGATGCCGCCGCCGCCCTGCTCAATCAACTCTCCCAGCCCTCCTCCGGCAGTCGCAAGAAGAGGACGGCAGTGCGACAGGGCCAGAGTAGCGACGCCGCTCTCTGAAAAGAACCCTGTGTATGGAAGCAGCACGGCATGATGTCGCGCGAATAGCCGCTCGAGTTCGTCCTCACGAATGCGACGGTCGATTATCTCAATCCCCTTGGGTTGGACGGCAATTAGGTGTTTGCACTCCTCCCAGTACCCAACCTCCGCCTCGTGCGCGCGCCCGGCAATCGTCAGGCAGACCGGAACCTGGAATCCGGAGGCGGCCATTTGGACGGCCCGAATCGCCAAGTGAAGACCCTTGTTCTCTCGAATATCGCCGAAGGCCAGCAGGCGCAGGCAGTCGAAGGCGGGATAGGGACTTGCTCTATCTTCCAGTCGCCCGTTGGCTCCGTGGGGAACGATGGCAATACGACCTTCCGGGACGCTAAACTCACTAACCAAGATGCTCTTCCCGAATCGATTGTGTACCACGACACAATCGACCAGGCGATAAGCGAACTTTAACATCCCGCTTTCCAACCGTCGGAGCCCGCTCGGCAGGCGCCAGCGGTGGGGCACGGGATCGTGTGCCGTAAGGACAGTAGAGCAGCCACGCAGCTTTGCAAGAAACAGGAACACGAACCCTAACGGGAGATGGAGCATTCCTTGAAAGTGAACAATGTCGCCCCGCCTTGACAGACGGAACTGCACCAGGGCGCTCCGCATGAGAAATCTAAAGTTCCTCAGCAGCCGTTGCATGAGTCCCGCCGGCGAATCTTCCCGGCTGGCCGCATGCACCACTTCGATGCCTGCGGCTTGAACCTCCTGCTGGTCCCACGAATTAGCGGGGCAAAACAACACGACGGGAACATGTGCGTTCGCCAAGGCTATCACTAGCGCCGACACATAGTGACCAAACCCGCTGCCGTCTGACGTGTGCATGACGACGCGCGGTCCGCGCTCCAGGTTCGTTCCTCGAAACTTGGTTCTCATTACCTTTCTTTCTCCTCCAAGGGCTACTTACACAGGAATCGCGCTGGCGATGAAGCGCGGCTGCGATTCCCCGCCATCACAGCGACAGCGCCTGGTGTTGGATGCCCCGAGCGCACGGCCCAGGGAATACCAGGCACTGAAGGCATAGATCACAAATGCTGCCACTGCCAGCAGGCGCCCGGCATTCTCGTGTAACTCAGCCATGCTAATGACTTCCTTCGGGCAGATGATCAGTGGGGAACACCGCCATTGCCCGATTACGTTCCAGGCTGGGACGCAGAACCCGTGCCATATCAGCAGCTGCAGCAGGACCTCGCATTGCTCTTCGAGCGATAGCGCGGGCTGCACATTCTGCACCGGCCACGAATCTCATTAGGGGGCCGAAGCTCCAGGACGCCGGTGCACCCGCAAAGTGCAATCCGGGCACAGAGCATTCAAACCCGCCATTCAGGTAGGGAAAACCGTGGACGGTGGCGATGCTAGCGAGCAACGGTGCGGCCAGAAACTCGTAGCGGGAGATATCTATAGAGTACCCCGTCGCCAGCAACACATGATCCACCACGCGCTGGGAGCCGTCATCCAAAGTCAGCTCCAATTGATCCTTCCTGGGTTTCGCCGACGCCACCACTCGCCCGGTGGTCGTGGGTACTTTCCCTTCGATACGAGGCCGCAGCCAGTCAGAACCGGCCGGCCGAAGCGCGCTGTATCTCTCATGGAAATAGCGGGGCAAATACCGGAAGTAGTTCGGGTGCGCCGCCACCCGGTTCACCCCGGCCTTGACCCACAGCAGCCGTGTCACCGGGCCGATTTGTCCCAAGTGGTTTTCCAACCAATGCACCTCCGGGTTCCGGACCAGCAGTTCGACCTCTGCTCCCGCTTCATGGAGCAGGGCGGCCGATTCCAACGCACTTTGTCCGGCCCCAATGACCGCTACCCTTCGATGTTTGAACGGCGCGAAATCGCTGTGCTCGGACGAATGCGACGCCAGCGCACTGGGCAAACCGTCAAACTGTCGCGGCCGCCGCCGGAAGGGCGCCTGACCCGTGGCGACCACAACGCGCGAGGCCTTGATCTGCTCCCCATCGGCCAGCGTTAGATGGAAGCCGCCGTTCTTCCGGACGACGCAATCAACGTTCCGAGTATCCACATCCGGAACCAGTTCACGCTGAAACCACACTCCATAATTGACAAAGTCCTCGCGCGGAACGGGCGAAACGCATTTTTTTCCATCTTTCTCGAGGTAATGCTTTAGCGTCAGCTTGCCGCTAGGATCCGAGAGACTGGATGCTTCCCACGGCGAGCGCAACAGCATCCCCGCCGGCATTTGTGTGGCCCAGAACGACATGGGCTGGCCAAAGATGAGTGTGTTTAGGGAACGCGCCCGAAGATGGGCGGCCACCGAAAGCCCGTAAGGCCCGGCCCCGATAACGGCAATATCGCAGTTCTTCATTGTCTAATACTCCTTAGTTGGTCAGGATTCCTTGCTTTGAAGCAAGAGGAAGAGTTTCTTGGGCCTGATTGCCCTTTACCCGCTGCTGGCGAAAGATGTCGCGCCATCGAGCAAAGCTAAATAATTTCGCGACTACTTGCGCACAGTCGAAGATAGCCGGAAGAGGGTCTTCTAGGCGCCAGCTAGCGCCCTTGACTCTGGCGTGCGGCAGCCGGGAATTGCTCCAAGACCTGGCGGCGGCCATGGACCGCAAACACCATGGCGTATAGCTCCAGATTACAGGCTTGAGAGGCAGCTTCGCAGCCGGAAGCGGTAAACCGAGTTCGTAGCGATAGGCGGCGAGCGGGATATTCACGCCATTCACCGTAGCGGTTTCTTCCTGCCAGTCGACACGGCCGACAGTCGGCTCGATCATGAAGAATTCGCCGGTGCGCTGGTCCCGTTTATATTCCATGCTGCAAAAGCCGACACACCCGGTTTTATTGAAAAACTCCGTAGTCATAGGTTCCAGGATTGCTTGCACTTCAGGGGCGGCGGTGGCGCTTGCCGTAGTTCCCGTCAGAGGCGGCCAGCACCGCAGTTTGCGACCGGTAAACGAGCTTATCGTCGCTCCGTTTTCGCCACGATATTGCAGACAGAAGTAAATGTCGCTTTCGCCGCCTGCGATCCATTCCTGGACGATCAAATCCGGCGCTTGCGGCAGGATCGCCCGGCAGGCGGCCTCGGCTTCCTCCCGCGTTGCTGCCGTCTGGATGCGCGGCGCGCAGCTGCTGTAATACAGCTTCGTATCACCGGGTTTGATGACCACCGGAAATCTCATGTGCGCAAGATTGGCAAGGTCTTCCTCTTTCGAGACTGCCGCGGCACGCGGAATCGGAAATCCGTACCGTTCTGCGATCTGCTGGAAGGACTTCTTGTGCAATAGACTGCCAACGCAATCGTCATCCGGCAGGCGAAAATGAAAGGCCGGCGCCAGCCGGTCGCGGTATTTCGAGATGGTGCGAACCATTTCGTCGGTCCTGGCGAACAGCACGGGACGACAATTGAGCTTCACCTGCAATTCCAGAAGAGCGTCGATCACACCCGGGCCGGAAGTTGCAGTCACCATCGACCCGCTCACGTATCGCGAGCGCAGGGCGGGACGCCGCGCGTTACCATCCACGAAATGAATGGGCACTCCCGCTTGGCCTAAGCTGCGGGCGACCCCGAGGCCGCACAAATCGGCCTCGACAATGACTGCCGGCGTCTTCGCGGCGTACTGTGCTCGGTTTTGCATTTCTGTGAGTCTCCTGGTTTTCATTTCGGTGAAATACCTTTTCATGGCATTCTGATTTGTGACCTGCATTCGGTCACGCCTTCTCCAAAAGCATCTACCGCGCCAAAAGGCCACCAAACTAGAGGCAAGCCGAAACGCAAGCGATTACAACAACTTATCGGCAAGGTTGGAGCAGAAGGAGTTCGCTTCTCTGTGATAGAAGGGCCGAAAGCTATCCCAGGGGTGAGACGGGGCTATCGGATCAGATAGGGATCACAGGGAGAGGCTGACAGTCCGGGCGGCGGGGGCGATTGGGGGGTTCGCGTGCGTATGTTCTAACCGGGGAGAAACAAGCGCGGCGCCGATGCTGCCGTGCTACCCCGGCTTTGGCCGCCTGTTCCGCGTTCGACGAGCTCTTGGCGGAGCAGATCCGGTACAACCTCGAGTATCGCTGGTTCGTGGTTTAGGGACCGCGGGCGAGACTTGGACGGTACGGTGTTTACGGAAAACCGAGGATTGTTTACTTACGAGCGAGGTGACGCAGGGTCTGTGCGAAGCGGTGCTGGATCAGGCGCGGGCGCATGACCTGGGTGGTCCCTATTATTGCCATACTCGCACCCAATCGACACTCAACGTCATGCTGGCGGCGGTTACGCCCGAGAGACTACCGGCACTCCAGTCTTCTCCCTCCTGCATGCCAAGAACGAGAAAGAAGTCTTGCCGGTCAAAGATGGCTGGCGTAGTCTCCGAGTGCAGCGGTTGGTTGTCCAGGTACCAGGTCACTTGCCCTGGCGTCCAAAGCAACCCGTAGACGTGGAACTGGGAGAAGTCTAAGTTACCGGGCAAGGCAAAAGCATTGTTCCTGCTTGCGTGGTCGTGATGGTTGACCCAATCATGAACCGTACCGTAGAAGGTATGCGGGTGATCTCCTTGGCCCTCAAAAATATCGATCTCACCTGACTCCTTCGAGCCGTTGTAAAAGTCCTGGCCGGTAGCGTCTTGTACAGGAATAAGCCAGAAGGCCGGCCACGCGCCGTTGACCACATCCCATCGCATCCGCGCTTCGAAGTAGCCATAACGCCAGGCGGCGTAGCTCCGCAACTCTCGGGAGAGGGTGCTAATGCTCGTGTCTGTCGCACCCTGCCCGCGTTCCCACTTCAAGGAGAGCACCGAATTGGCCGCAGAAATATTTGTCCGGGGCGCGTGTTGGCGGTTAAACCACACCCCCTCGTACCATCGATGGACGCCCCGGCCGTTTGGGCTGATATCAAATCTATCGAACTCGTCCGCGAACACCAGCTTGTAACCTTCCGCCTGTGGCGGAGGCACCGGCGTCTCCGGATTTGGCCCTTGGGCCCATGCGGGGTGGCCTCCGAAAACAAGGCCGGCGATTACAAGTATTGCGGCGAAGAACCCGCTAAGCTCACAATGCGACAACTTTCTTTTCACGACGAACGCTCCTGCTTAAGAAACATAGGGTTAACAATGTCGAGCCCCTGAAACCACCTTGCCGTTAGCTCGCGGCGGATGTCGCGAACAGGCATTGCCGGTCCGCTGGTTGGCGGACTCCGGTGAGGCGGCGCCGATCTTCATGCAGCGACATGCGGCTCACCACAACCGCCAGAAAGCAATAGGCAAGATAGTCAGCAGGATCGTTGGCAAAGCCGAATAATCCGGGCACTTCCACTCCGGCGCGCAGTAGCATGAAGACACAGCTCAGCATGATCACGTACCGGTTGATTGCGGGAATCCAGTCCCTGCGCCCAAGCCAGCAGGAACAGCGCAGAAGCTTCCACATAATCACGATTGCGGGTAGGAAACCAACCAGACCTTCCTCGGCGAGCAATGTAATGTACTGGTTGTGGTAGGCACCATCGGTGATGGTTGCCTTGCGAAAATATTCCCCTCCGACCAGACGTGAGGACAAATCGTCCCGCCAGGACTCGTAACCATAGCCGCTGAGCGGCCTGTCTAGAAACTTGGACCAGGCGAGCGACCAAAGATCCGTCCGTCCCTCCGAGATGGTTTGCATCTTTCGTGAGTCGACCATGAGCAAGGATGCCGCGATGGCAGCAGTCATCAAGAGCACGGAAACCCACCCCGACACCCGCATGACTAGAGATCGAGCCCGAAGCAAGTGCAATGTGGTCGCGACCAGCACGCTTGCGAGCATGATAGCCAGTGGGGCGCGGGAGCCGGTGAGGAATGACGAAACGGTGAATACGAAAACCCCCAGACACCGCGTCAGCGGTCTTGCAGGCACCAGACACAAGCCAATCAAGTACATGAAAAATGTTGTGAAGGATACAGGATTCAGCGGAAGCCCTGCCTTGCTAAGCGCCCCCTTGAGGACGCGAAGTCCCTGATAGGTGGGAAGAGACAGCCCCATATGTCCGATGTAGGTGTACAAGAGCAGTGCAGCCGTTAGAGCGCTGCCCAGCAACATGGCATATCCAAACGCTCTGGCCGTCTTACCGTGCCGCAGGGCGCGCGCCATAGCCAGTCCGATGGCGAAAAGCAGTACGAGCTTAAATGCATTCTTAAACGCTCGTGCCGGGTCGGTCGCTGTCAGCGAGGGCACGATGAGCAACACCGCAAGCAGGCCAAAGAGGGCGGCAAACGTAATTTCCGCTTGCGTGAGCGGCGCACGAAACCAGAAAACGAGCAGCAGTGTTCCTAGAACGACCATCGCGCCTCGCAGAACGAAAGCTTTAAGTTCAAATTCCATCCCAATTGGCGCCCAGTAAACACCCAACAGGAGAGGAATCACAAAGGCAACCACCTGGGAGATTACCGCAGTACTGGCTTTAGCTGGCGCAGTCATCATGTGCCTCCACGCGCTGTGGCAAAGCTTGCTCGGTACGTAAACTTCGTCGCCCGTGGCGTGGCGTACCCCTTGCCGAGGGCTACTTCACCCGCAAGCAGCCCGGGGGCGGGTGACAAATTGCTGTGTGGTATGGTGGTCTTCCAACTCTTGAAGAATGACGATCACATCTTCAAAACCGATACCATGCCATTGAGGATATGCCGGGTACCCTCAAAGAGATTGAACATATCGGCCATGATCACGGCGAAGCTGGTGTCAAGCATCCCTGGCCAGGGAGACAAGACGTGCACAATCTTTTTGGCGACCGTTTTAGCGGGAGACAGATAAGCTCCCACAAACCAGGTGAGGGAACCCAGCATTGCGCTTGCCACGATGTCACTCGGATAGTGAACGCCGGTGTAGACGCGGGGGATGGCAATAATGAGGATCGTCCACAAAAAGGCAAGTACTCCCCACCGTCTGCGCTCCAGGAATACCACCGCCGCCAGCCCCCAGTACAGCGTCATCGTATCGCTCGGGAAGCTGTTGTTCCCATGATACCCGATCCAACTCGAGGCCTCCTCTGGGTTTACCGTTAAGTGCAGTCCTGAATTCAGCAGAGGTCTCAAGTGCCAGAACAGATGCGACTGGAGATATACGGAAAAAAGTGTTAGCACGCACGTTGCCATAAGTCCCGCGAGCATACGGCTTCGCCGCTCTTCGTCAATTCTTGCCGAGAACCAAAGGACGCTGATCAGGAAGAATATCGGCAGGCCCCGGAAGAACTCGTTGGAGCCCATGCCCGCGATGATCTTGTGTTGCGTGGGGTGTCCAGCAACAAAACTATTTACCCAACACAGAATCCCTTGATCTAAGCCTTTCAACCACCCGGCCACCATCTGCTTCGCTGCAAAGCGCGATCTAGCGTCGCCAATCCTGGTGACTTTCTGGACTGCGATGTGGTCGGCAGTCTTGAGAGTTTCGGCGAAGCCCAGGTTGGGAACTGCAATTCTGACTACGATAGAAATGGCCACTAGCAGTAGCACTGCCCGGGTGATCTGTTTTATAACTTGCATTTCAGTGAGCCTCCTGTTTTGGATTTGTTAGGAAAGCCAAATCCAGGGTCCTTGGTTTAGTACCAGTTTCGCGGTCACCATCTCGTATAGGCACCCCCTATGCCAAATGCCCAAAGCGGCCGGCTTGGCGGAGCCAAGACACAAGGCATGTATTTCCAATAAGTTGCGTACGCCGGCGCGATCACGAGAATCTCTCTTGTTGCAGGGATCACTCTTAACGACTATCCAGAGGAGGAGGCGGACTATCGGATCGGATAGGCCGGTTGACCGGCGGGCCACCATTACCCGTGCCATGGCGCCGCAAAGCGGTGGAAACCCGCCACGTGACCTCGGCAAATCCGGCGGGAGGACGTACGAAATCGGAACGAACGGTCCACGTTGGGTTACTTACCTCCTTAGCTTCTTTGCTCAAAAGCAGGGTATGTCTGCAGGTCACCTTATTCCCGGTCATGCGAGTTGCCCGGCCGGAGGTGGCAACACCCTTAACCTCGGGTTCAATCCTTTGCCCTGTGGTCTTTCCAAAATTCATCGCCGCATATCGTGTCAATTATTCAATTAAGACGCCGAGGCAGCCTCTATAGCGCTTGAAACTGTCAGCCGGGGTTTCGATTCCGTCAAGCAAGTGCGCACATTCAGCGCTAGAACGAAAGCCTCGATGATTACTGAGCACCAGATCAGGGTGGCGGCACTGGCTGTGCCAATAACGGCGACGCGAAGGAGATTCGCTGCAAGGTAAGCGCAGAGCCGAATTCGCATGTAGTGGGCGCCCATCGCGCGTATGAACAGGTAGTTCGCCGACAGTTCACTCAGGGACATGACCACACAATAGCCAATCCATGCGGGCAAGATGTGGGCCACTTCGGCCAATTCCGTCCCGCCAAATTTTCCATGCATGTACACCATGCGCAGAAGGGGAAATCGGAACGCACAGGCAGCGACTGCGAACAATAACTGCAGCGTGACATAGACCATTAGCCAGCGCCGGAACACGGCTGGTTTTTCTTTGTCCTCCGCGGAACAGAGACGCCCCTGTACCAAGGAAGTCAGCGGCATCGAAAGCAGGCTGTAGCCCAGCATTCCGATTCGCATCGCGCAGTTGTTCGCGGAGATGACGCCCGTGCCAAGGCGAGCCAGGAAGTACAGCAAGAGGGATTGATTCGCAATAAAGCCGGCATTCTCCACCGCCGAGGCTGCGAGCTGCCGGAGAAAATAGCGGCACTCCGGAACCTTCCAAACCGCAGTCACGGGAGAGCGCCCTCGCCGCAAATGTTGCGATCTCCCAATGCGAACAAGCGAGTACAGTCCGACGAGCGCAAAACCTGCGCTCATGGATATAGGCAAGCTGAGGTTGCTGAGGTGCCCTATTGCGTAACTACCAACCAGCACGACGGTCATGATCAGATATGGGAGTCCGGGCAGGCTCGTCGCCCACAAGTTGTGTCCACGAGCGGTACAGATCCCTTTCCAGATGCCGATCCAAATGATGGGTAGGTAGCAAGCGGCAAGAAGAACAACCGTGCTGCGAACCTCTCTGGTATCGGTGCAGTGAAGCAGTTGTAAGAGCCAAGGAGCACAGACCACCATGAGCACCGTCAAAACGGCGCCAAGCACACCGCCATAGAACAGGAGACCCGGCAGCCATTCGACAGTGCCAGAACGCCGCCGTTCGTCGTAGGCGGGAGTAAAAGCCAGCGAAAAAGCTCCAAACATGAAGCTCGCGAGCGCGAGGGGAAACTGCTGGAGTCCAAAGTAGGCATCTGTAACTGCCGAAAGGCCGAACTTCGCCGCGATGAACGCCTCTCGGGCAAAAGCCGACAACTTAAAGATGCCGCCGGTCGCCAGCGATATGAGCAGCAGAGCCGCGGGGCCCGAGGCGTAGCGAGAGAGTTTCTTTAGGAATCCCATGTGAGTCCTCAGGCGTTTAATTGGGGCAACATGAACGACTCGGTTGCTCCCAAGTGGTACGAAGCGCGAGAATCCGCGACATCATTAGACTTGACCTGGTTCAATACCAGACCAACCACATTGGCCCGTGCGCGAGACAGCGCCGCCATGGCATCCGATACCTGTTTCGCGTCAGTTTCGGCCGCCTTGGTCAAAAGCAATACACCATCGGCTACTCCGGCCAATTCTTGCGCTTCCGAGGCCGCGAGAACCGGAGGCGCATCCACTATGACCAAATCGAACTCCAGGCAAAGTTTGGCCAGTACCGCAGACACTCTCGTACTGATGAGATCGGCGGCGGTTCGCGATATCCGCCCAGCGGGCATCAGAGATAACCCCGGCTGCGCCAGCTGGATGATGGCGTCGCTGCAAGACGCCTTGCCCTTGAGAACGTCGGTAAAACCAACGGGACTGGCGACCTTGAATTTCCTGCGAGTTGAACACACCAGCAACTGAGGATCGAGGGTTGGGCGGCTGAAGTTGGCATCCACTAACAGCACCCTCTTGCCCGTTTTCGCATAGGCCACTGCCAACTGAGCCGCGGTGGTCGACTTGCCTTCGCCTGGCACCGCGCTCGTGATCACGAGGTTTCGTATCGGTCGATGACTGCTCACGCCGTTGAGCGCGGCGCGCAGGTTCCGAATCGCTTCCTTATAGGCTGCATTCAGCTTGGCCGAACGAGCGGAACCCTCTGCCAGGCCCTTTTCGGGGAAGATACTGGACAGACCTTTGGCGTACGGTATTTCGGCAAGCACGTCAACGCGAAGTTGACTTGCCGCCTCTTCCCCATCGGCGAAGCTGTTGTTCAATACACTGGCACAAACCGCAATGAGAATACCCAGAATGCCGGACAGAATCACGGCCACGGGCAGGTTGATCAACAGTTTCGGAAACACCGCCTCGCGCGGCGTCCGCGCCTGCGCGGCGAGCAGCACCGTAGCGTTGTGGAACTGCTGGTTGATCCCGGCCAGCCTGGTTCGCGTCGCCAGATCGTCGTAGATCTTCTTGTCGTTGTCCGCTTCGCCCTTCAGTTGTTCATACTGGTAAGTGCGGGTTTTCAGACTGTCCGCTTCCGCCTTGGTCTGTTGCAGGACGCTGGACAGGCGCTTCTCTCGTCCCTGCGCCTGCTGGTAGTCCGCTGCCGCTCGCTCTTTGGCCCGTGCTTGGAGTTCGTTGACCTGGGCCTCAACTTCCTGTACTTGTTTCTGTGCCTTCACGTATTCCGGATGGCCCTCGGCGTAGTAGGAACGCACCGAAGTGAACTGCTGACGCGCCACATTTAGACGCTGTAGGGCTTCGCTCAGTAGTGGATCTTGCGCCGCCGCTTGCGCCGCCTGTGCGGAGGCGAGGCTGTTAGAATTGTCCACCTGCGCCAGGATGGCTTCGCGACGGATCCGCTCGTCCTGGGCCGCCGTAAGATCCGTATTCAACTGGGTCAGGCGAGCACTCAGGATCGTGACCCGCTGCTCCGGATCTACCATGTTCAGTTCTTTTTCATACTCGGCCAATTGCTGGGCAGAGCCTTGCATCTTCGAGCGCAACTCGGACATATCCTGGGCAACAAGTTCGGAGAGCTTTTCATACGAGCTTCTTCCCGTATCGTTGGCATGTTCGGACAAGGACTGCGCCACGGCATTGGCCACATCGGCGGCCAGTTTCGGGTCGTGGTCGCGATAAGAGATGCGTATCAGATAAGAGCTTGGCACACGCATCACTGTAAGAGAACGCAACAGGATTGGCGCTGGGCCGCTCTGCTGCGAGGCGCTACTGTTCGATTTCGCTGGAAGCAGCTTGTACCGTTCAACCACTGGTCGGAGGACCGGATCGGATAGAGCCATCTCGATCTCGGTCGCCATCACCTGGTCCATGTCGTCGACGGAGGAAACCTGAGATGCCTCCTGGCCTACCACGCCGCCCGCGGTGTGGCGCTCGACTTTGACCAGAGCGCTGGCTTCGTATACCTTTGGCACAACAAGCTGAACCCCAACGGCAGCCAGGACTGCAACCGCAACGAATGCCAGCAGTTTCCGTCGCTGCCGACGTATGATCTTGATAAATTGAGACAGAGAGGCGCTGCCGTCGATAGGGCTCACGTCCGTCAACGGAGGAGCCACCGGCACGGGAATCTGAACGGGAACCGGCTTCGGGGAAGGGCAGGGAACAATCTGGTTCGGAATGTTGGCTTCGAGCACCAACTCCTTCGATCCTGGATACGGGATGCGATTGGTTAGTTCTAGAACCTTGTCCTCTACCGGGGCCGCGCTGGGCGGTTCGTCATTCTCCAGAAACACAAGTTCGGTGGTGCCAATACGAATCTTGTCGCCGTGTTGCAACACCTTCTCTCGTATCGGGACCCCATTGACGAAACTACCGTTTCGGCTACTGAAATCCGTAATCAGGAACGAGCCTTTGTCGGCCTTCACGGCGCATTGCTTGCGGGAGATCGCTTCGTCTTTTAAACAGACCTCACATGTTGCATCACGGCCGATCAAGATCTCGCCTTTGTCCAGCCAGGCGATCGCGCCCCTGTTGGCGCCGGCAATGATCACCAGCCTGGCTTCCATGCCCAGTTTGCGCCGCGCCTCGCCCGTGGACAGGTTCGTCAGTCGCCTCCTTGGAGGGATGATTTGAGTGAGACCTTCCAAATTATTCTCGGGAACCTCGGAGCAAGCTTTCTCTTCATTTATAGCTTTACCGCGGACCGACTCATGTTTTGATTCCGTGCTGATCATGATTTCCTCCTTGCAGTTAAGTCCTTTGAGTCATGGGATCATTGGAGCTTTGGTGAGGGCCGATGTGGCCAAGCCGGCCATACCCTTGAGAATTGTGGCGGGGCGAACCGCGGAGAGTGCAGGAACATAGAGAATATCGTTTGCCTGTAGCGGAACGTCAGCCGCTTTCCTGTGCAGTATTTCTCGCAGCGGGATCGCGATTTCCTGGCGCTGGTTGGCGCCTGCGACCATGCGATACACATAAGCTTCTTTCGCGCTATCGGGGAGAATGCCTTGCGACAGAGCCAGCGCCTTAAGTACGGACGAGCCTTCCTCGTCGTTGATTCGGTAGAGGCCCGGCAATTTTACGTTGCCCGCCACGAACAGTTTGGCAGCCTCGGGAACGCGGACTTCTTCGCCACCGTGCAGGGGAATATTCAGGTTTCGGTCCGCCCCGGAGAGCAAGTCCTTGATCGGGATCGAAGTTGAGTTTCTTTTCCCCGTAGCTTTGTCGAGACTCGAGACGATGACCTCAGCTCCAGCCTCGGGAGCAACTCCGTGAGCGCGCGCGATGGCGTCCAGCAGCTTGAGATCCCCAGTCGCCTGGATGATGACCGGGGTGTTTACAGCTCCCGCCACTGTCACCTGGCGACTCTTGTATTCGAGCACCGCCGCCGACACAATGGGCGCTACCAGAATGCGGTCGCGGATCAAGGCACCGGAAACCGCATTCGCGATGGCGGCGGGCGCCAGTCCGCTGACAGGGATGGGCTTAGAGACGAGCGGTATCGATATGCCGCCGTCGTTCGAGACCCGATAGCTACGCGTGAATTCAGGAGAGCCGGTAACGGTGATGTAAACGAGGTCTCCCGCGCCCACCGGTTCATCGCCGAGGTTGGTCGTCCATACCTGCGAACTTTGGGAGGAATCGCTTGGCGGCGCAGGCTGGTTGGGCTCGGACTGGGCGGCCGCCCCAAGAGGCGCCAGGCTGAGAATCCAAAATGCTAATAAGATACGAGCTTGCATGAATTCACCTCTTCTCGGAAAGTTTGTCATTGCCTAATAAGCTCCATCGCCAGTGAGCACAACCGTCAGTGTCCTGGCGAGCAAGTAAATATCCATCCAGAAGGACCAGTTGCGGACATAGTAAGAGTCGTAAATGATCCGTTCGGCATAGGTCGTGTGATTGCGTCCGGACACCTGCCAGAGTCCAGTCAGGCCCGGAATTGTTTTGGTATACAGGGGGTAGGCTTCTTTGTATCGGGCTATTTCGTCGTGCACGATGGGGCGCGGACCAACCACACTCATCTCGCCCTTGACTATGTTCCAGAGCTGGGGCAACTCATCCAAGCTGGCCTTTCTGAGCGCCTTCCCAATTCGAGTGATGCGCGGGTCGTTGCGAAGTTTTTGGTTTTCAGCCCACTCTTTTTGTAGTTCGGGGCTGTTTGCCAGGGAGCGTTCCAGAACTTCGGCGGCGTTCCGTACCATGGTTCGGAACTTCCAGATATGAAAGGTGCGGCCGTCCTGTCCTAATCTCTTCTGGGAGTAGAACACGGGGAACCCTGATTCCACTGCGATCAGAACCGCGATCACCGCCACCAAGGGAAGCACTAGCGGCAACAACGCCAAACAAATACCCAAGTCGATCGCTCGCTTCGCTATTCGAGAACCACCGTGGAGCAAATTGTTTCGGACTTGAAGCCCGCGTACCCCCAGCCGATCTTGCGTGTAGGCCCCCACGCTTCCCAGGAAATCGGTATCTGGAATCACGATCAGATGAGGGAAAGCTTCACCTGCGCGTTCGAGCACTTGGACGAATTGCGACTGGGAAAAGTCCGGAGCCACCACGACGGCGTGCTTTACGCCCCGGAACACCATGCTGTCCAGCGCCTCGGAGTGGCAGACTGGAACCTCTTCCAGTTGCTCCTGGGAACTGCGATCGGCAACGACCGCGATTGGGCGCAAGCCGAGGCGCGGATCAGCCTTGAGCTTGCGCAGCACCGACAGCGATCGGTCTCCGTCCCCAAACAGTACGATTGGATAGCCCCACCAGGTGCATCGGGCGCCGATTCGCCTGGTTAGGCTTCGAATCGTGGGTAGCACCACGCATGCGGCGACAAAAGCCGCCAGACAAAATAAATGTGAACTCAGGGGCCTTCGGTTCAGCCCCAGTGCCACCGAGAGAAAAGTGAAAGCGCCGGCATTTGCCAGCGATATGCGCCTGATCTCATCTACCGGGCTGATACTGACTCCTGGATATACATCGAAGAACCAATAGAGCATCAGAAACAGCGGCAGGAGCGGCCAATACTGCAACCACTCATTGGGCCGAGCATATCGGGAGACATAAGGATTGACCCAAAGTGTTCCCAGCAGCAGCGCGAATCCGAAAATGTCTCCTGCCAGAATGAGGACCGCTGAAAGCCCGGGGCTGCAGGGGTTGTGCACCCTCTGGGCTAAAGCCGGTTTTCTTACTAGAACGGTAGTGCTGGACATTGTCGTAACTCCGCAAGCTGGTTTTGCATTCCGCAGCCATCGGAAAAGCAAGGGCACTGCCATCCTGCCAAAGTTCGTCCGCTGGACCGCGCATGTCGCTTATCCTCAATGGCTCAGGCACATACAAACTGAGCGCCGGAGTCAAGGGCCGGGATATTTGCGGGTAAGGCCTGAGGATCTATCCAAGAAGATAGGGCCCACATAACCGATCGCTTAGTGCCGGGCACAACCGAGGCGGAGAGTTCCTCTCCATCGCGAACCGGTGTATAAAGCTATCGGACCGCGTAAGGACGGGCTAGCCTAAGCCTAGCGGTTTCCGAGCCCGGAAGCACACCGTGCGGGCGGTAACCGGGCCTGACGCTTTGCGGAAGGCAAACTGCACTGGTATGCTCCGGCCGGCGATTCAGAGAAAAGAGGTCCGACCAGCGCATAAAGGAAGAAAATCCAGCGGGAGGGAGCGCCGACAAAATGACATACACAAGCACAGATCCGTCGGGCAAGTCCGGGTGCCATTTTGTGGTCAATTGGGATCACGAACACTTGCTGGCCGGCCGGATCTCGCGGTCTAAACAACGTAAAACTTGTCGGTTGGGGAGAAATTCCAGGCTATGGTTGCTGCTTTTATTCTCGTTACTGTCGTTTCCGGTCGGAGCACAGGAAATCGGCACGCTTACCTTGATGGAAGGTTCTCTCGAGGTAATCCGAGGCACGGCGGTGCTACGGGGCGTCGAAGGGATGCGAGTACGCCAAGGCGACATCCTGCAAAGCTCCGATCCAGGATTTGCGCAAATCGAGTTCAAGAGTGGGACGATCACCGCGCTGGGCGCCTCCAGCCGCCTGTTTCTGGATGGCGATGCAGGAACCCGCGGCTCGGAATTGGTCTTGCTGAGCGGCTGGCTGAAAGGGCAAACCGGCGCTGGCGCCGTAACCTATCACTACGCCAGCCCGCTGCTCGCGGCTATGACTAGGGATGGCACGGTTGTCCTGCATGCTGCCGCGGAAGCAGCGGAAGTTTTCGTGGAGACCGGATCGGCAGGTATAAGTGAGGTGAGTCTGGAGGGAAACTTGGGCCATCCGGGCAAAGCAAAAGAGGGGCAGTTTTTCACCCGTCGATCGGGCAAAAAAGTCGTCGTGCAGTCCCGTCCCGATTCAACCTTCCTGGAATCAATGCCGCGTTCGTTTCGGGATACCTTTCCCTCGCGTCTTGCTCGCTTTGCCGGCAAGGCGCCGGCGCCTAAGCGCGACCATGAGGTGACTTATTCGGAAATCGAGCCTTGGCTGAACACCTTGCCGATCTGGCGTGTGGGATTCGTCAGGCGCTTCGAACCACGTCTCGAAGATGCTGCTTTTCGTAAGGCGGTGGAGGATCATCTTGAAGATCATCCTGAATGGGACCGTGCCCTGCACCCAGAGAAATACGAACCCAAGACGCCGGTATCGCAATAGGAGATGCGAAATGAAACTCATCGTGAAGTTCAACCTGGTTCTGTTTCTGATTTTTGCCGTCGCCTTTGCCGCGACAGGATTTGTAGTAGACAATCTGCTGCAGCGCAATGCGAAACAGGAAATCGAGGAAAACGCACGCATCATGATCGAGGCTGCTCTGGCCGTGCGGGCCTACACGAACACCCAGATCAAACCGCTGCTCGAAACCCAGCTTAAATATGCGTTTCTGCCACAATCGGTGCCGGCCTTCTCCGCGAATCAGTATTTCGCGAATCTACGCAAAAAGTTTCCCGATTACTCCTATAAGGAGGCCACGCTCAATCCAACCAATCCGGTGAACCGCGCTAACGATTGGGAGGCGGACATTATCCGTTATTTCCGGCAGTCCCCGCAGCAGACCGAATTGATCGGCGAGCGCGAGTCTCCCAACGGGAGAGTGCTGTACATTGCACGCCCTATGGTCATCAAAGATGCCAAGTGCCTGGCCTGTCACGACACTCCCGATACTGCACCCAAGACCCTGGTCGAGCGCTATGGCAACGCGAATGGCTTCGGCTGGAAATTGAACGATATCCTGACGGCGCAGATTGTTTCTGCGCCCATGGAGTTGGCGTTGGCGCGGGCCCACCAAGTATCCCGGATATTCATGGCCTCCTTGGGAGGAGTGTTTTTGCTGATATTTCTGGGTGTGAATGCCATGCTGATCTTTCTCGTCGTCCGCCCTGTGAAGCGCTTGTCGAAGACCGCCGACGAAGTAAGCTTGGGGAACATGGAGGCGCCAGAATTCCAGAGCAATCGCAAGGACGAAATCGGAAGGCTGGCAGACTCCTTCAATCGCATGCGCAAGAGTTTGGCGCAAGCCATTAAGATGCTGGACTCCGAGTCCGCCTGATCCTGCACGACGAAAAGCACGGCGCTTTGGCTAACCTCCTTTTGCGCTGGGAAAACCGGCATCTCGGAGAAAGCGGGCGCGTTCCTGTTTGCTCTTCACATGTTCGGCCAGAAGCAAGTAGAGTGTGCGCAGGCTGTCCGCACGCTGCGCCGCCTTCTTGGCCAGATCGCCCGAGATTGGACCGACATAGTGTGCCAGCACGCGTGCAGCATGGTCGATAGCGGCCGGTGTGATCTCCTGTGTGGACCCAGGAGTCGCGGATGTCCCGGAGTTGGCGGATGACAACGGTTCTCGTATGGTTTGTCTCTTGGTCCCCCCGTAAGCGATTTCAGCCCTCCGCGCGAGAAAGGCCCGCCGGTCGCTGTCTTGTTCCAGGTTCGCGGCCAGAAGCCTATAGAGTTCTTCCAGATCGGTTGTTTTGCATGCCCCTCTCTTGACTAGGATTCTTGCCAAGGGCCCGAGGAAAGTGGCAAGTTGTATCTCCACCTTCTTTAGAACGTCGTCTCCCCATCCCGAGATGCTCGTATATGCGGTTGCTGGATTGGCCTTGGGAAGATCGGGGGATTGAGCACCTGAGTTGGAGCGCTGGGAGAGACTCAGCAAGGTTTCATCGGATTCGACTGGCTTGTGCGAACTGCGCCTTGCGCCGCGCGAGGAGCTTCGGCCGAGCGGGGAGGCAACCTTGAGCGGCATGGTTTCTGGGCGCCTCTGACGACCGGGCGAACTTGAACCGAGCTCGGCGGCAATCCTCCCCTGCGCCGGCGTGGGTTCTTGGGGAACAGTGCCTGCAGGAGGTGTCAGCATTACAGTCTGGTCGCAAGACTCCGCCTTGCGGTCGGCCGAACCAAGACGAGAACCGAACCCGATCGTTGTTGCGGCGTCGGATGGACCCGGTCTGCCGTCGCCTGGTGTCTTGAGCTCCGACTTCCACGAACCAGGGATGGAAAGCTCTGGCTTAAGCGGGTCCAGTTCCCGCGCCGCCGCATAGCGCATCTGCTCCTGTTTGACTTCTTCCAACAGTGCATTGACCGCAATCTTCAGCTCATCATGGCGCTTCCTCAAGCCTGGCGGGACTTTGTCAAGAAGATCGTCAACCGACTGCAAAGTTGCCAGTGCCTGCGCACCGGCTTTGAAGCGGATCAGGTCTTCCGCTTCACGAAGCGTCGCCTCCACCTTCTTGTGAATCGCGTGGACTTGTTGCTGATCGATGTCCGCTTCGAGCTCCCGCAATTCTCGAACGTCGCCGAAGTCGTGGTGCGCGGCAGTGAGCTGAAGCCGAGCCTCGTTCAGGTTGCCTGACGACACCAAGGCCCTGATGGCCATAGCGGCCTTGCCCATCGCGGCTGCTCTCTGTTGCCGAGCTTGCTGCAAACCGGATTGGAAGCTAGGCTCCCGGCCGTAGATGGCAGCCTTGACTTCCAGACAAGCGGCAGCGTTGGCCGGTCTGCCTGCCTCCAATAAGTGGTTAGCTTTCGCCATCAATTCGTCCAATTCTTGCCGATAATCTTCCCATTGTCGTCGCGTGCTGACGGCGAGGATACGCAAGTCTTCGCTGGACAATTCTCGCGCGGCGGAGTCCAGGAATTCGGCGGCCTGGGCGTACTCCCCGCTGTCGATGAACCGCTGTGCTTGGGCTGCGGCAGCATCTACTTTCTGTTTCCACTCAAAACGAGTCTCCTCTTCCCTCGCCAACTGCAGCAATTCATCGAAATCACCGGTCTTCATCTCCGATTTGGCCGATTCGAGGAGTTGAACCGCTTCCGAGTAGTTCTTACGTTTCAAAGCGTGTTCGGCCTTCGCCGTAATTTCGGCTTTACGGCGCTCTGTCTCTTCGCGTTGGATGCGCGCCCGGACGATCGCCATCAGCGAGTCCAGTTCGCCCTCTCCGGGACACCTCCGGCAGGCCGCTTCCACCACGGCCAGTGCGTCCGTGTTCCTACCTGCTCCCAGCAGCGCGCGGGCGCTGGTTAGTTGTTCCGCTACCCACGCTTGACGTCCACGCTCCGCCCGCGCCTTCAGTTGCAAGAACGTGCCTTCGTTAGGAAATTGCTGAACCGCAGCTTGTGCCAGCTTGTATGCCAGAGAAGGATCTGACCCGTCGAGCGCGGCGAAAATCTCGGCCGCGGCTTTTTCCACCACTCTTCGGCGTTGCTCGCGCTCGTGGCCAGAGGCAGCCAAGGCCATGAGATCCGGGATTCCGGGAGCTACGGGATTCAGACTCTGGGCCTTGTTCACGGCTTCCAGCGCATCCGCGAACTTGCGTGCGGAAATATGTCGGCGCGCGAGCGCGAGCAGTTCCTGCACCCGGCGTTCCTGCCCGTGTTCGGCAACTTTATGAGCAATCTGAACATTGAGCGACTTGGCGCGTGCACCGTCTGGGTCCAGTTCAAAGGCTTCGTCCACCGCGCGGCTCGCGCCTTCGAGGTCCCCAGCGGAGTACGCTCGCTCGGCGCGGCTCAGCACCTCATTGAGCTTTTCCCTGCGGGCACGCGCTGCAATCGCCTGATCGCCAGCGGCCTGCGGCTCTGTATTGGTCTTTTCTCGCCGGATTGCTTCTTCCAGGCAGCCCTGTTTCTTGGCGATGGACTGCACCACCTGGCGCATGAGTTCATTGGCCCGCACGTGCTCGCGGTCGATTTCGAGCACATTGAGCAGTTCCTGCTTGGCGCGGTCCAACTGGCCGTCGCGCAGCAGTCGCTCAGCTCGACTGATGTACTCTCCGAAAAGACTGCTCTTGAGGTGTTTTTCCACTTCCAGCAAATCGAAGGAGAACTCGCTCGCCGACGGATAACGCTCGTCCCGTTCCTTAGCCAGCGCCCGGGCGAGGATGTGGTCGAGGGCGGGAGGATACCCCTGAATGACCTGGCTCAGAGGTGGAGCGGGACTAAAAACGATCCGATTGAGCGTCTGCGCGATTCCCCTGCCCTCGAAAGGAAGTTTCGACGTAAGCAACTGATAGAGGAGCACACCGGTGGAGAAGATATCGCTGCGTCCGTCCAGGTCCACGCCGTTGATCTGTTCTGGGGACATGTAGTGGAAGCTCCCCATGAGCTGGCCGGCACGGGTGTGACGGGAATGCACCAGCCGGGCGATGCCGAAATCGACAATCTTCACGCTTCCGTCTGCGAGGACTACGATGTTGGCCGGCTTGATATCGCGATGGATAATGCTCGGCTGGCGTGAGTGGGCATATTCCAAACCGCTGCAGATCTGCCTGACGTAGCTGATCTTTTGCAGCATAGTGATCGTTTTTGTTGCCAGCATCGACTCCAGACTCTGCCCATCGAGGTACTCCATCACAAGGTATGGCCTTCCTTCGAAGTCGCCCAGATCGTAAACTATGACAATGTTGGGGTGGCGAAGGTTGGCGGTGAACCGGGCTTCACGGTAGAAACGCTTCAGCAGTTCGCCGGGCTCGGCCGCGCCGGTCACCAACTTGATCGCTACCAGCCTGCCCAGGGCGCGGTCCACCGCCTTGTAGACCACACCCATTCCCCCTGTACCGATGAGATCCACCACATCATACTTACTGATCTTCTTGGGAGCATTCGCTTCCATGATAGGGGGTCCGGCGGTGAAACTGAGATGCCGGCTCCAATTCAAGCTCGGGGTGCGCCGTCAAATTCGCCGAATACCCAAGTCGCAATTCGGGAATTCACGAACGTTGTATTCATGACAGCATACACCTGCGTCGGGCCTTTGTGCTGATAGCAATTTCCTGCCCGTTCGGCAAACACAAACCCGCTGAGCCGTCGGTTGTAGGAACGCAATTCAGCCGAAGACTGCTCAGCATAAACAGCTTGGCAGATGTGTGCCGCTAACAATCGGGCACGCTCCAACTTGGGGAAAAACACCTGCCCACGGGGTTTTGCCTCAGCGCTGCAGCAATTTACCACCCGCCGCCAGCACGCCTCTCAACCACCGTTTCATCTGGCGTCGGGCAGGCTCTGCGACTCCGCGGCGGATCGATCCCAAGACGCACGATGCGCCGGCCTCGACTATCCCTCCGGATAGATCACCTACCCAGAAAGTTAGCAGATCGACTGGATTGGCTAAACTCGGCGGCGGCGCCAATCTTTGCAGCTCAATACTCTCAATGCTTTGGTAAACGCGCCACACACCTTGCCGTCTGGAAACAGAGTTGCCTTAGTCAGATGCGATAGCAGGTGCCGACCAGCAGCGCCGGTTCCCACGAGGTGCTTTATGAACGCTATTTGCGGAATTTTCGAGTATCGCGGGTCAGCGATCGAAACAACGGTGTTCCAACAAGCTGCAGTCGGTTCCGAGCTATGAATCCTACCTCTCATCCTGCCTAGTGCCCTACCTACACGGCGGGAGCAGCGCGTATAGCTGCTCCCGCTCCTGCCCTTTCACTCGCCGAGTTAACCCTGGCCCATCAGCCCTGCACAACTTAGTCCCTCTGCGCCGTTATCCGGGCCCTGAAGTGAAGAATAACTCCTTGAACCCCGCGGGCTCGGTAACACCAGGCAGTAAAGTTGTGATGTTATCCTGATCGCCCCGATCCTTCGCCGCACGGACCAATTCGTCGCAAGCTTGTTGCAACGTAGGCGCACCTTTGACTATACGGGGGATTCCCGCTTGGCTGTTGGTCCGCCTCCGTTGCGTCGTGGATCGCGCGATTCCAATTTGAATGCGCATGCCAGGGCGTTGGCACGCTCGGAGATTCCCTCCGATGCTTTGCCGCTTCACGGATTTGCGCGGGGGTCAAAATGTTCCAGCACAGTGTAGACAGCGATCCTGCTGGCGATCTCCCCCGGGCCGCCTGTCCACCCATGCCGTCACAGAGCACGTAGGCGTGCCGTCGATCATAACCGAGATTGTGTTCGTTGTTGGCTCCTACGCAGCCGACATCCGTGCCTGCGACGTCGATGCTCAAGCTCATAGAAACGGGCAACTCAATTTCCGCCCGGAGGAGCGGAAGAGTTGCGAAATTGCTAGGCCGCTCCTTGCTTGTCGGCTAAGGCCGAAGCCGGCTGCTGCGACTCGACCTTATGTACACCTTGACGTACCAGATCTGCGAAGAGTTCGAACAGGTCCGGATCGATGGCGCCGGCGGCTACCTCGGAACGCAGGATAGTAAGGGCCTCTTGCGGACTGAAGGCTTTTTTGTACGGTCGGTCCGAAGCGGTTATTCCGTCGAAGATGTCGACGATGGTCAGCATGCGTGTCTGCACGGGAATATCGTCTGCCGAGAGTCGGTGCGGATAGCCGGAGCCGTTCAGCTTTTCGTGATGAGCGCCGGCGATAGGAATGACACCACGGACCTCCGGCGTCCACGGTATCTGGCTGAGAAAGCGCACTGTATAGGTTACGTGGGCCTCCATTTGAGCACGCTCGAGCGGGTCCAGCGTGCCTTGAGGAATCGAGAGCAGGCGGATTTCCTCATCGGCAATTAATGGTTGGGGAATGCCGTCTAGATCGGCATAAGTCCGCGCTGCGGCCTCCGCCAGTCGGGCACGCACGGTTTCCGGAGTTGCCGATGGCACATTGCATTGCAGTACGTAGTCCCAGAGCGCATCGAGTTCGGTGCAGTATTTCTGAAAGCGGACGTCGGCTTGCTGTGCCCCCTGATTGTAGGCGTGCTCTCCCTGGGCCAGCAAAAGTTCCAGTTTCGCTCGCAACGACTCAGCCTCGGCAGTTCGCTTAGCAAACAAGAACCGTTGCCGCAGCTGCTCCAGTTGCGCGGGATAGAGCTTCTCCTTCTTCAGCAGTACGTCTTCGCGAACGCCGACTTTGCCGAAATCGTGCAGCAGCGCAGCATAGCATAGCTCTTTTTTCTGGGTGGGCGTGAAATGAATATGGGCGAGCGGACCAGTCGTGGTGCGGTTGACTGCCTCGGCCAGAGCCAGTGCCAGCCGGGCTACCCGGGCAGAGTGCCCACAGGTTGTGGGGTCGCGCTCTTCAATGGCGACCACCGAAGCGCGCACAAAGCCTTCAAATAAATTCTCTATGGAGGCTAGCAGCCGGCTGTTCTGAAGTGCCACAGCCGCTTGGCTTGCCAGCGATAGGAGCAATTTTCGATGGTGCAGCGTAAATGGAACCACCTGCGCGGCCACAGCAGAGCGGGAAGTCAGTTTGGCGCCAGGATCGCGTTTCGAGTTGATCAGTTGCAGCACCCCGACTACTTCGCCCTTCTCGTTGCACATGGGCACCGCCAAAATCGACTTCGTCCGGTAGCCGAGCTTCGCGTCAAAATCACGATTGATGGTATAGGGGAGCCCAGGAGGAAGGTCGTAGGCGTCGTCCAGCTGAACACTCTCTCCCGTCAATACGACGTGACCAACGATGGAGTCGTTGCTGATCTCCACCGTTGTCTGCTCGAAAGGAACGGAAACGGCGTCGTTTTGCGCCCACATAAACCGCAACCTCGCCGGGCGTGAAATGACATCAGGCTTCCGCCAGTCAATTTCCAGTTCCTGAATCGAAGCAGTAATTGCCGGGTGTGACTCCGGCGAGCAAGACCAGAAATCATCTTGCGGAGCTTCCACAAGATAGATCGAACCGGCATCGGCAGCAGTCATTTGGCGCGCCCTGGTCAGAATCATCTCCAACAGCTTGGGAATTTTGTGCTCTGCCGACAGCGCCACGCCGATACGGTTCAACTCGTCAATTTCAGCGGACGCGATCCTCAATTGTTCTGCAGATCGATGGTGAAGATTGTCGTGACGAATGTCACGCAGGGCATTCTCGATCATCCGCCCTACAAGTGGGATCGGTGTGGACGGCGGTAGATAGGCGAATACAGCGCCATCCAACCGGGCATCCTTGTAACACACATCGCTGAGAGCGATGATCCGCACTGCGCCGTGCCGCAAATTCTCCCAGTTCTTAGCCAGTGCCTGTTCCGAGGAGGTTAACAATACTTGTCCGGCAATAGATCGAAGCGTTGGATCTCTCCAGAAAGCCGGCCTAAGCTTTAGTAAATTATCTATTACTGCGCGGGCGACCAAATCCCCTTCTAAGCACAATACCCTGCGTCTTCTGTACGTATCGGTCTTGGCGGAGTAGAGGGCCCGTGCGGACATAAGATCTCCGCCGCCCTGTGCCGTATTCCAGGTTTGACTTCGCTTGTCCAAGCAGGATTGCCCGAACCATTCTATCTCCTTGGCGTCATCCTGAGATAGTGCAACCAGTTCAAGGAGCGAGCGACCTTAAAGTTAGGCTCGCTGTCGCCGGGACTTCCAAAAGTCCTCGAACCCGCCACTCAGTTGGCAGCAGCGAAGGGCGATGATGGCATTGGCTCCGCGTACCGTCCAGAACATAAACCGCTTCTGCCGGCCGCGGCCACACAGCCAAATATTCGCCGCCGTGTAAGATTTCGGCCTGACGAGTACTGCGTCAAGTTTGCGCCTGAGATCCTCGGAAGCCCCGGATTGCTAAATGACATTGGTGCCTCAATTTTTCGGCCTAGCCTCTCGCCTTAATGTTCGGGGCGTCAGGAGACGCGCTCCGGTCTTCGGGCAGGCAGGATTCTCTATCACCGCGAGCCGCACCGGCCTATTGGTGAGCCCGGCGCATGTCATCGGTGATAGCATTTACAGACGGTAGTTACGTTCTGAATCTGCGAGTTGCATCAGTTTGGGGTTGGCAACGACCGGCGTTCCGGCGGGGTCCAGCCAAGTCGGTATGAGTAACGTGACAAATGTGAACTGACGTTTACTGGGATCACCGAGAACGGCGCACGCTTTGGGCTACTGAAGAACAACACGGGTTGTGTGTCATACTCTCTCGGTTGGTAAGAACGAAAGGTGAGTTCGTGTGTAGCTGTTGAAAAAACTCGGTTTCTGGTGAAAGTACCCGACTGGAAATGAATACGCGACCAGAGAAAATCGTTGGTAGGGCATCCTGGCGCGATGTAATTTGCGTTGCTCTTTCGCAAAAGAGTTTTTCGACACGTGTATTCACGATATCGATTGACAATTAAAGAACCAATGCACAACTTTGTTTCCGCCGACTCATCGTGTTGTGCCTGCGGGGATGGGAACTAACCATGGATCCAAGGATCGTCGTTGTGTTCGGAGCCAAAAAGGGTACGATCACGCATCTAAAGGAGGCGGAGACGACCATTGGCCGCGATCCCGCAAGTGCCCTGTGCCTAAGTGAGGAGGCCGTTTCTCGCAAGCATTGTGCAATCCAGGCAGACGGGGACACCTACCAGATCGTCGATTTCGACAGCAGCAACGGCACGTTCGTGAATGGCATTCCGGTACGCAATAAGGTCTTGCAGCACGGGGATAGGATTCGCCTAGGGTATACGGAGCTCGTCTTCTTGCTGGATCCAGACGAGACAATGACGCCGCCCAGTGAGCCTGACTTCCCTTGCGAGGGTCGTACGCTGATATTGTCCCGGGAGGAACGCCAGCTAGCATTCGGCTCCGACCGACCGGGCGCCGCCACTATGCCGGCTCTGGGCGCCGTCATGCCAGATTTGGACGCGCTGTTGAGAATTAGTCGAATCAACACCATTGGTAAAGTCGACCTGCTGCAACGGGAACTGCTAGATCTCCTCTTCGAAGTCATACCAGCTGAGCGCGGTTCGGTCGTACTGGCCGCCTGCGACAGCCCCGGCCGGGCCACCAGTTGGCACCGCGACGGGCGGAAAGGTGAGTCCGGAGAGGTGAACTGGAAAATTGTGAATCGCGCTTTGTGGGAAGGCGCCAATGTGGTGAACGAGCCTGAAACCGCCGTTAAGCAATCGGCGAACGAGCAGTTCGTACTCTGCGTCAAACTTTCGGGGACGAAAGATACTATCGGCGCGCTCTATCTTGTGGGCCGCTCGAATTTGCCCTTTGAGGAAAACCACGTACGCTTTGTTACGGCTGTAGCCAGCATCTTCGCCGTGGCGCTTGAGAACGCCATGCATCTAGAATCTCTCGAACACGAGAACCTCTGTCTGAGAACCGACATCGAATTGGACCACCCGATGGTTGGAGAAAGTGCAGCCATGACATCGGTGATGGAATTCATCGCGCGCGTGGCGAAGAGCGATGCCACTGTGCTCATTCGGGGCGAGAGTGGCACGGGCAAGGAACTGGTAGCCCGGGCGATACATCGCAACAGTCCTCGCAAGGACCGACCGTTCGTGGCCATGAATTGCGCGGCCATCACCGAAACCCTTTTGGAGAGTGAGCTGTTCGGCCATGAACGGGGCGCGTTCACCGGCGCAACGGCCATGAAGATGGGCCGACTGGAAGTGGCCAACACGGGGACGTTGTTCCTTGATGAGGTGGGCGAAATGCCGTCGGCCCTGCAGGCAAAGGTGCTACGCGCACTACAGACACGAGAGTTCGAGCGCGTCGGCAGCACCCGATCTATCAAGGTGGATGTGCGTTTTGTGGCGGCTACCAACCGAAATCTGGAAGAGGCGATAAAAAACGGCGCCTTCCGGCAGGATCTGTTCTACAGGCTCAATGTCGTATCTCTCAATATGCCCCCTCTGCGCAAGCATCCGGAAGACATCCCGCTCTTGGCGATGTATTTTGCCGCGCAGCATTCCAAGAAATGCAAACGGTCGCTCAAGAGCATCTCTCCTTCGGCGCGGGCAGTTCTGATGAACTATTCCTGGCCAGGAAATGTCCGGGAACTGGAAAATGCGATCGAACGGGCGGTAGTGCTGGGAGTAGGAGACAGAATTGTTCCGGAGGACTTGCCCGAGACGCTACTGGAGGGTCAGCCGGAGACCACGGTGGGATCGAAATATCATCAAGCGATCAATGCGCTAAAGAAGCAGATGATCGTGGAAGCGGTCGAGCGCAGCCGAGGTATCACGGAAGCAGCCAAGCTCCTCGGTGTGCATCCGAATTACCTCCACCGCTTAATCCGCAACCTGAACCTTCGGGCGCTGGTGTCCCGCGAGTCGCCCAAGGCTAGCGGGCTATAGGTAGACCGTGCGGCAATACTGCATCATCTGGCGCTAGCGAGCTCGAACATGCATTCCAAATGGAAAATCTTCTGCCAGGTTCCAAGTGCGGGGCTTCCTTCAACGATGGGCACGGCTAGCGATGACCGCGGCAGGGTAGCCTGCAAATGCAAGTGGCCGTTGCCGTTGTACCATGCCTGTTTGTGTCCGTAGCTGCGCTCGGTGGGATCAGCTTTGTCGAGCATCTCCGGCAAGTACGCCTCAGCCCCGGCTCGAACTCAATCGTGCCGACTGCGGCAGTGCTGCCGACCTTGAAGAAGTTAACCGCCACAAGTTGTACATGAAGGCGCTGAGCGCAAGCGGGTGCCGGAAGTGCACCTGGAGCTCATCCGTCCGCTCAATGATGTCGACAAGTTTCGCATCCGATTCCCAGCAAGAGCAGGATACACGGCGAGGTTGAGAGCGAGCCGGTTTACGAGGTTATGGTGCGCGGTGCCGCCAACCGCGCGAAAATGGAATTTCGGGTATCCGGTGCCAGCCTGAAACCTCCGGCGCACTTCAGCGGGTGTCGATGGATCACACCCCAAGCGACATCATCGTTGTGGTTGACCATACGACCCCTTGGACGATCATGCTGGGACACCACCACTGATCGCACGAGCGGGAACACGCTTCCGACATTAACAAAAACGAGTGATTTAAGTCGGCAGGATGGTAAATCCTGCATGGCACACGGAAGACCACAGAGCACCATACGAGGACGAAAGCGCTTTGCTTCGCCTTTACGTTGTATAAGATCCTCCCTCGACCTCATGCAGCAGATTTATCGCGCACAAAAGGCCGCTTGAGTCTGTCGTACATGACGCGGACTTCAATCGTGTTGTTTTCCTTGTGGAGCAGCCAGGTCTCGGGAAAGTAGCTTTCGCGCTCCGGCTGATCATTGCGGGCGATGATTATGAGTTGTGCCATTGTGGTGTCTCCCTTCGGTTGCATCTTCTGCACTATCCGCTGCAGAATCCACCTCAGCTAAAAGCAACCATGATGCCAAGCCAGAGCGCCATGGATGGCGCGACGCTACGCCGGCGATCAGTTCTCGCCGTAGCTCGCCCAAACGAATCGAGGCCATTCTTTTCAGCAAGATGGAGCGGTTGCGTGCCCAGTTGCCGAGTACGTGGGGGAGACGAATGCGCCCTGCCCTGGAAATGCGGTATCTGAATGGCTAGCTGACTGGTATCCATCCGGATACCAGTTCCTGTGCCCCGGGTGGTGACGTCATCCTCTGCCCGCGTATGTTGTCGCAAACACAAAAGATGACCGCGACACGCAATCGATCACGTGAAGCGTTCTTTCCCAAGGCAAACGCGCTGCATTGAAGGAGGGCTCGAGGCACCTCGGGGCGATGCACGGGGTGCAAGAGATGGGAGGCCGGTGCGGAATTCAATCCGGTTTCCGAAATCCGGTCTCCGAGAGAAACCGTGTGAGGAGGAGTTATGAAACGCAACAAGCTTCAGGGCAGAATTCTAGGCTTCGTCACTGGGTTTGCTTGGGGAGTTGCCCAGAACTAGCCTCATCTTAGCAACCGAGATTGTCAAAATCGGGCTAGCTCGGAACCGCGGATCGCCCGCGAAGCTCATTTCGGGGTCTCACGCATGCGTTGGCATCGCAGACGAAAACACAAAGGTACCTCAACAGTGCCGGCTTGTTTCAGCCGCTCAAACCTGCGCATCGCCGGCTATTACTCTCCTGATATTAAGGTTACGAATTAGCCGATGCAGATATTTTGGATGTATGCCCAGCAGCTTTGCTGCGTCCGTGATCTTCCCCCCGCTGCGCTGCAGTGCTTGCACGATGAGTTGCTTCTTTAGCGTGTTAATTGAATCGTGATAGTTGGATCCCGTGCTAGACTCTGCTTGACTCTCGAACAGGTGTTCAGGAAGATCTTCCGAAACAATTGTGTTGCTCACCCCTAAGACGACTGCGCGTTCGATGGCATTTTCGAGTTCGCGAATATTGCCGGGCCAATGGTATTTCATCAAGAGAGATCGAGCTTCTGGTGAAACCCCTTCGATGGGCCGCTTACATTTCTCCGAATACATGGCAGCGAAATACATGGCGAGCAAGGGAATGTCTTCGCGGTGCTCGCGCAGCGATGGCAGGGTAATAGAGACCACATTAAGTCGGTAAAAAAGGTCCGGACGAAAGCTGCCAGCGCTCATTGCTTCTTCCAGATTACGATTAGTAGCCGCCAAAAAACGCACATCTACCTTGAGAGGGTGCGTGCCGCCGACTCGCTCGAACTCGCGGTTTTGCAAGACTCGCAAAAGCTTGGCTTGCAGTGACAAGGGCATTTCCCCGATCTCGTCGAGAAATATCGTTCCCGTGTTGGCCACCTCCAAACGGCCCTTCTTCAGGGCAGTTGCCCCCGTGAACGCGCCCCGTTCATGACCGAACAGCTCGCTTTCTAGTAGTGACTCAGTAATGGCCGCGCAGTTAATGGCGACGAAGGGATTGTCCTTGCGCTTGCTGTTGCTATGAATCGCCCGTGCCACAAGTTCTTTGCCAGTACCACTCTCGCCGCGAATAAGGACGGTAGAATCGCCAGGCGCCACGCGAGCGACAAACTGCAATACCTTACTCATCGCTGCACTCTCGCCAATCAAACTGTGTTCCACAAAGATTTCGCGTCGCAGGCGACTGTTCTCATTCTCAAGAGCGGTTAGGTGGATGGCATTCTGAAGCGCCACCGCGAAAATGCTGGCCACCGTATTTATGAAATTGACGTGGTTCTCCTCAAAACTAACCCTCGGCGCAGCTACCAGATAAATCACGCCAACGGTTTTTCTTAACCCGGAAAGCGGTGCGCACAGCACTAGAGGTCCGTCACCGACTCCTCCCGTCGATTCCAGTTCGTTCACAATAGGAGCGTGTTCCCAGAGGGCGCGATTTACCAGGGGCCGATTCACCTCTTCGGGGGCCTTGGTGCCATTGCGATAGAAACTTGTAACAGTTCCCAGCTCGTCAATTTCAGAGGTGAGTACTATTGCCCCGCGAGCCGCCGGGGTCACTTCAAACATTAATTCCAGGAAATCCCGTTGCAGCAACTCCACGTTAGAAATGGTATTAATGTGGCCGCTGATTTTAAGTAATGCGCTGAGGTCGCGGACCATAATGCCGAGATTCGGTAATTCGGCCTCTAGGCCCAGGCGGTCATCAGTGGACAGGATCGTAGTGGGGCTGGAGGAACCGGAGGGCCGGGCGGTCAGTGGCAAGCTGCTACCTTCCGAATGTCCGAACTGGTTTGTCTCTGGCTCGTCTCCATCTTCTTCGGCGAGGAAGAGCAGTATCGTGCCCCCGAGACGGATAGTGTTTCCATTTTGCAGGATCTTTTCCATCACCGGAATGCCATTCACAAATGTGCCGTTACGGCTATTGAGATCGGTGATTTTGTAAATGCCCCCCTCACTTCTAATAGCGCAGTGCTTGCGGGAGACGGCGGCCTCGCTGAGGCACACGCCGTTGTCGGCATCCCTCCCGATGGTCACCTCTAGGTTTCCCAGGGGAGTGATGGTACCTTTCTTGGCGCCAGAGACAATCACAAGTCTGGGGTCCATGCGAGTTTCCTCTCGGCGCAGGCAGAAATACGCCTGCTGCCCGGCTTGCCGAATGGAGCAGGCGCTACGTTGGCGACGGCAAAAGCGATCCCGGTGTGAAATCTGCAATCAAGTCTTTCACTCGCTTCGATACGATGCCTAGCACCCAGCATCCGGCGATATTCCGCAAACCTCAACGCATGCAAAACCTATTCTGCCTCGGGGCTGACCTGGATGATGAGCAAGCGAAGAAAATTTCTTTGCTCCATTCACGTCCACGTGGAGAAGATGGGGTATGGTCGGTTGTTGATTCCATGAAAGAAAAACTGTTGATCTGGCAAGATCAGTCTTGTAATGACTTCACCACTGCAGCCAAACAACCTTGGTTCTTCACCCGCAAGACTGCGGCTGAAGCGATGACGATTTCGACGCGTACGCTGGATCCCCTAATCCTTTCCGGCAAACTGCCGTAAGCTCCGGCGTCAAGCACTCATTCCCAGCACGGCGTTGGAGCCATCGTCAAGGAATAGGTCTGGGAAAGAGGAAGACGATAACTCAGTGTCCGCAGAAATTCAAGCGTTGCGCGGGACGTATGTCAAAGCTTATTAGAAGTGTCCCCCTCGATAACTTTTTAGAGATGTCCCCTTAGACTGAGACCTCCAGCCGGAGGAGGTCGGTTGAAGGGGACGGGCATGAGCACTCGGGAGCTGGAGCGCGTGGAAGTCATGGGGCGAGTGCCGAGCGGGGATTTGAAGCTGACCCATGCGGCAGTGACGCTGGAGCTGAGCCATCAGTGCCAAGCAGTATAGCGACGCTACCGACAGATGGGCGGTAACGGGTTGAAGCATGGCCGACCCTCCGATCACAGCAAGGCGTGGAAACTGAGGCGGCGAGCGCTGCATCTGGTTAGGCCAATACTCCGGTTCGGAGGAGGAGCGCTTCGGACTGAGCTTGGGCGAAGCACTTAGCCGAGCTGGTGGGTGGATAACTAAACCTTACGCGGTGGATGTTGGCGCATCTCGGGAGTAGGCATGGAAGCGCAAGCAACAATGCCAGCGGAGGGAGCATTAGGCGCACTTGGGCGAACTGGTACCACTGGACGGAAGTTTCCGTGACTGGCTGGAGGGGCGTGGCCGGCGGGACTGCTGATGAGCATGGTGGGTGATGCCACGGGAACCACGCGGGCACGTCTGGGCAAAGAAGAAACCCTGTGGGCAGCTGCGGGGCTTTCAGGCGCATAGGCCAGAAGGCAGTCATTCGCATCATTGCCACCAGTTCTCCCCAGGCCAAAGGGCGGGTGGAGCAGAACCACCGCGTGCATCAGGATCGGTTGATCAAGAGACCTGCGGCGGAGGGGATCGACAGCTATGCCACCGAGAACCAGCATCTGGAACAAAAGTATCTGCCGGGGCACAACCGCCGTTTTGCCCGGGCGGCGGCCAAACCCGAGGATTATCAAGGGCGGAAGGCGACGGTCTGCGAACTCCGCCAGATATTCCACCTGGAGACAAAGCGCACGATCAGCAAAGAGTGGGTGATTCGCTACAACGGCTGCTATCTATTACTGCAGCCCGGGAACGTCGCTACGGGCCCACGCAAAGTATGGCGCTATGCCAATGGGAGGACGGAAACAGGGAGGTGTACTACTGCAGGGAGCGAATGGCTTTCACCGAATTGCCACCGCCCTGCACAAGGGGATCGCTGGGCAGGCCGTTGGAATACGCACGCTTCGCCCTAAACTGCAGGGCTTCGCTTCAGTGCACATTCCAACGACACGAACACAGATAGGACAAGCACACCATCAACACACCCCAAAGCTGACATTTGTAACGAGTTAAGAATCGGGACATTTCTATCGAGCTTTGACATGAGCAGAAATAAGAGAACACGAGGCATGTGGCGCATGTTACCCTTTTTGGCCGAAGGTCCCCGCTTCTGAATGGCAACTCAGCATTCTCAAATGCAATCTAGAAATACCACTGCCGAGCACAGGCGCCTGCGTGAGTCATTCGCCGGCACAGTTCAACCATGGCGCAAATGGGGACCGTATGTGGCTGAGCGATCCTGGGCCACGGTCCGCGAAGACTACAGTCAAGATGGCAATGCCTGGGATCATCTAACACATGACCTATCCCGCAGCAAGGCGTATCGCTGGGGCGAGGATGGGATTGCTGCCATTTGTGATCGCTACCAGTTGCTAGTGTTTGCCCTCGCTCTTTGGAACGGCCAAGACCCGATACTCAAGGAGCGTATGTTTGGGCTAACGTCCTCCCAAGGTAATCACGGCGAAGATGTCAAGGAATATTGGTTCTACCTGGACAACACCCCCACTCACAGTTACATGCGGGTGTTGTACAAGTATCCCCAACAAGAATTTCCTTATCGTCGTCTCATCAAAGGAAACTCGGGGCACGCTGGCCGTGAGTTTGAGTTACTCGACACAGGTGTTTTCGACCATGATCGATATTTCGACGTGTTTGTCGAGTATGCGAAGGCCGATGCCGAAGACATATGCATCCAGATTGAAGCGGTCAATCGAGGTCCTGAAGCATCAGAGCTTCACATCCTCCCGCATCTGTGGTTTCGCAATACCTGGGCTTGGACTGATCCACCCGGCCCGGAACCGACCATAGCCCTCGTGCAAAACCGGAACCCGCTGAGCTTAGTGGCAGATGGGTCGATTGTGGCCCAAGGCCTTAGTCTTCAGACCCCCTACGATTTTGGCAAGTACTACCTCTACGCTCCTAACGGTGAAGTGTTGTTTACCGACAACGAAACTAACGAACCACGCGTTTATGGCGCCTGGGTTCGGAACCGGAGCTCATTCGTTAAAGATGCCTTTCATCGTTACATCATTCATCACGAACCTTGTGTTAAGTACGAACGCGGAACCAAGGCTTGTATTCACTATGCCTATCAAGTCAAACCCGGTCAGTCGGTTCAACTGCGGTTACGATTTAGCGCACAGAGCAAGCCCGATCCCCTGAATGATGTGCAGGAGATTGTGCACCTGCGCCAGCAGGAGGCTGACGAGTTCTATGAAACTGTTTACCCGCCCAAGGCGACAGCAGATGAGCGGCTGATTCAGCGTCAAGCCCTGGCTGGCTTGCTTTGGAATAAGCAGGTTTATCTTTTCGACGTAGAACGTTGGCTGGAAGGAGATAGTCCGCGCTGGCCTCCGCCAGAATCGCGCAAGCGAGGCCGCAACATACATTGGCGTCATCTGAACTCTCAGCGAATTCTGTCCGTTCCTGACAAATGGGAGTTTCCCTGGTTTGCCTCCTGGGATCTTGCCTTCCAATGCGTTTCTCTCGCTCTGGTTGACTTGGAGTTTGCAAAAGAGAACTTATGGTTGCTGCTGTTCGAGCAGTTCCAGCATCCGAATGGACAAATTCCTGCTTACGAATGGGAATTCTCAGACGTAAATCCTCCGGTTCAGGCATGGGCCTGCTGGCAAGTTTACGAAGCCGAAAAACGGAATCGTGGCAAGGGCGATCTCGCGTTTCTGGAAAGATGCCTACACAAGTTGCTGATCAATTTCGCCTGGTGGGTCAACCGCGTGGATAGCCAGGGAAATAATGTCTTCGAGGGTGGGTTTCTTGGGCTGGACAATATTACGGTGTTGGACCGCGGCCGGCGGTTGCCCGGCGCTGCCATTCTCGAGCAGTCTGATGGCACCGGCTGGATGGCTTTCTTTTGCCTGTACCTGATGCGGATCGCATTGGAACTGGCTAAGACGAATCACACGTACGAGCTGGTGGCGATAAAGTTCTTCGAACATTTTGTTTACATCGGCGTAGCCATGAAGAACGTGGGAGGCCGTAATTACCAGTTGTGGGATGAGAACGAAGGTTTCTTCTATGACGTCTTGCGTTTTCCCAGTGGGGAATTTCACAAACTGCGCTTGCGTTCCTGGGTGGGCCTTGTTCCGCTGTTTGCCGTCGAAATACTGAATAGACGAGATTTGGCGGCCCATCCCGAGTTCCTTGCAAATGTGGAATGGTTCATCAAGAATCGTCCCGATCTTGTCGGTCATGCTTGTTGCATCATCAATTCCGGCCAGGAAATACAATATGTGCTTTCGATCGCCGATCCCAGCCAATTCAAGAGGCTTGCTCTCCGATTGTTGGACCCGGAAGAGTTTCTTTCCACATATGGTATTCGCAGCTTGTCAAAGTATCACAGGGACCACCCATTTCATTTGGGCGAAGGGTCAGTTGGTTATGAACCATCCGAATCGCAGGAAAAGATCAGAGGGGGAAATTCCAACTGGCGCGGTCCAATCTGGTTTCCTACTTGTTATCTGCTAATTCACTCTTTGTTACGATTCGGCGAGGCTCTGGGAGGAAGGTTTACGATTTTCGATACAGCTGACAATCAGTCTCGCGTGACGACGCAGCAGATGGCCAAAGAGATTGCAAACCGTATGATCAAGCTTTTTGCGCGCGACGAATTCGGTCGTCGCGCTTGTTTTGGACACTACGAGAAGTTTCAAAACGATCCCCATTGGCGTGATTGCTTGCTCTTCTTTGAGTACTTTCATGGCGACACAGGAGCCGGGCTGGGCGCCTCGCACCAGACCGGGTGGACAGCCCTGGTGGCTAACCTGATTGATGAATGGCGCAGGTAGTTACTTCACGCCTGCACGGTCAGTAGGTTTGAACGGCTGCCGCCCTAGAATGCGCGCAGAAAGCACCTCGAGAGATTTCGTGCAATGGCTTTGCCTAAGAGACTCCGTCTGGCAGCTGGTTTGCTGCTTCCCTGATCACCATCAGTACGATAGGTTATCGCGTTCTCGGGGTTCGGCGGTCACTTATCTTCAAGCCCTGGATACGGCAGTGATTACCCTGGCGGGCGTCGATTTATACCGAGGTCGTCGATACCAATCACAACCCACTGCTGCGGATATCCAGCATAGGAGTCGTGTTGGTCGGAGTAGCACTGACCGTTATGACACCCATACCACCCAGGCCGATAACGTCCAGCATCGTGTTTGCCGAGCGTTTTTGAATCTCGCTGTCATCAGGATCGGCGCTGTCGAAAGCTCAAGATCTTACCGACGAAGCCGAAGGAAAGCCCCACCTTCAATGTAGAGGGGAACGGGAGGTTTCTGTTACAGGGCAGCCCTCCTGAACAGTTCGGCCACCTCCAGATCTTCGCAATTCGATAGCATGAATTTGGCGGTTGAGCGCTTGCCTATGGAGTTGAGGCTTAGATTGGCCTGGCGTGATCAAACGACTACAAAAACTTCTTTTCCCACTCGGACAGGTGTCCCGACAGGTATAGGGCTTTTGCCGCGGACCTTGGCGAATGTGCCATTCAAGCTGCTCAAATCCTCTACGAAATGGTTCTCGCCCCGCACGTAGATGCGTGCATGGGTGCGGCTCATAAACCGGTCGCTTGGAAATGTGTAATCCCCCACGGTTCGACCGAATCGGACCTCTTCCTTATTAACAGGGAAAATTTCTTGCTCGTCCCCATCGCTGTTGAGGCGCACAAACCTGGCCGCATCTTCCCGTAGTGTACGGGTAACGGACGGCAGGGTTTCGGCCATTGCTGCTGCCGCTGCTATGATCTCCGGCTTGCTCTCAAAGCGCAACAGTTGACCACCGATAATAATGATGTCGCGATCTTCCAGGGTGAAAACACCTTTCAAGCGGACAAAGGTGCCGAGCTGGCTGCCGAGGTCCTCGACCATGGGATGGCCATTGTGGACATAGATGTGAGCATGCGGCGAAGACATACTCGAATCGTTAGGGAATTTCAGATCTCCCTCGATCCGGCCTATGGTCAAGCCTTCTCCGAATAAGGTATATTCGGCATCTGTGTTCCCAGCTTGCGTCATATGTTGCAGCCTGAATTCCTGGATTACCCCCGTGGAAGAGGCTATAACGGTGTGACCGAGGTTGGGGCGCGCCGGTAAATTTTGGTTCCAACGCACTTCATAAATCTCGCGTTCCTCGGCCTTCCCTTTTAACTGAAAGCGGCCGAGGAATGCGGTATCGAACCCACAGCTGACAACTTGTTTAAAGAATGAGTCGGAAATTAAAATCTGTTCCGGCAAAGCCAGGCTCTGTACTCGCGAGGCTACATTCACCACGTCACCAAATACATCATCAGATTTCACGATGCCCAGCCCGTAATGCGCCCCGATACGAACACGCGTGTGGTCCTCGTCCTTCTTGCTGGCATTTGATTCTTTAAGTTGCTGCTGCATTTCTACAGCGGTCCGCACGCACGCCTCGCAATTGTCGAAGGTTGCCATGATGGCATCACCAATGTTCTTGACTACGCGCCCGCCGTGCTTGCTAACAACTCGCTCCAGTAGACTGTTACATTGGTGGACCATAGCCAGGCCGGAAAGGTCTCCGAACTTTTCATAGTAAGCAGTCGAGCCCTGAATGTCGGTGAACAAAACCGCGATGGAACGCCGAAAATTTTCGAGCTCTTTAAGGCGAGCTGGATCCTGCCGTGATAATTCAAGGATTCGAGTCACCGTTGTCGAAATTTTTGAGTCGTCGCTCATAGCGTTAGCGCTGCTTGCTTAACTCACGCCAATCATGGCGTCACAATCCGCACCAGAAGACATGTGATGTTATCGTCGCTTCCCAGCCGTTTAGCAGTTTCAATCAAGGACTCGCAACACTGTTGTAGATCGTTCGATTCCGAAACAAGCTCTAATGTCCTTTCTGCAGGAACAAAGCGACTGAATCCATCGCTACACAGCAGCAGCAGATCTCCGGAACGTGCGGAATGAGTTCCCAGCTCTGGCTCGACGGTGTCCCACACACCTAGCGCCCGGGTGATCAGATTCTGCATATGCGAATGTCCGGCTTCCTCGTTGGTCAGTAGTCCGCGACGCACCTGTTCCATAATTACGGAATGGTCCGCGGTGAGTTGCTGTATGACTTTCTCACGCACCCGGTAAAGTCGGCTATCGCCCAAATGTGCAACCGAAAAGGAATCCTCGCCGAGTAGCACGGCTACAACCGTTGTACCCATCCCCTTACGCTTAGGGTTTTCTAACGCCTCCTCATAAATCGATCGATTAGCTACTTGAATAGCGGCGCATAGCAAGGGTGCCGATTCAGGAATGCCTTGGCCTTGGCTTCGAACCTCGACAATCGAAGGATCACTCCTGAAGTAGGCCAGAATCTGGTCGACCGCCATCCTGCTGGCAACCTCACCCGCTGCCCCACCACCCATTCCATCACAAAGTACAAAAATCTGCCGCTCAAGGTCATAAGCGAAGTTATCCTCGTTGTTTGCACGCGCGCAACCAACATCAGTTTTGCCCGCGGCTTGTACGGTGAATCTCATCGGAGGTCGCCAACTTCGCTGCCATACCAGCCAAAGAATGTTGTTGGTAAGGTCACCGATCTCAATGCAAGCAAGGGGTACTAGTTCTCCGCAACGGCGGATCTGCCTAATTCTACATTTTTACCTAACAGCGAGGTGAGTCAGCATTGTGAGTTAGATCCACATACCCTAGGCGATCTATGCTCTGGCCCAGGGCGTCTGTATCCATGTCCGATCAAACCTGGATAGTTGAAATCAACACCTGAACGTGGCAACGCGGCTTGACATTGCGATACGGCCGCAAGATGAGGCTCGATTGTGTTCCCGGCCTTGTATGGGACGAGTTGGCAGCAACCCACGCCCACGCTGGTCGGCGGCTGCAGACCAGCACTACATCCACCCGCAAGCAGGTGAGGCGCAGGAGAAGTACAGCGCAGAGTTGGGAATTGCTGATGTGTCGCGAGCAGCTGATAACGGGTGCTCATTGTGGGTGCAGCAAGAATTGCCGCCACGATGGAACTGCATTAAAATAAAGGGACTGAGCGGGAGTAACTCAGCGGTAGAGTGCGACCTTGCCAAGGTCGAAGTCGCGGGTTCAAATCCCGTCTCCCGCTCCAGATTCTATGCGGGTTCCAGTAACGGAACCCGCTTTCTTTGTACCCCCGCTTGTACCCGTCCGGGCTTGAATTGACGCAGGAACTCGCCCTGCGCTTTTCGAGCCTTTCGGGGGTGCACGTACCTCTGCAACATGCGGGCACTGGACCACCTAAGCATCTTCTGGATGACCTCCACACTGGTGCCCTGATCCGCCAACCAACTCGCAAGCCCATGTCTGAGATTGTGAGCGCCAAATCTCGGACACGAATCGTCGATCACTCCAGCCTTGATAGCTGCCGGACGAATGTAGTCACTGCTGATGCCGCTCCCCAGCCGAGGCTGTTTGCCCCTCGCCTTCGTGGAAGCGAACACATAGTCCTCGGTTTTGGCATACGGGGTGGTCTTGCGCCACTCCATCAGCAGAGTGGCTAACTGTTTGTGCATCATCACGGGCTGTTTCGAGGCTTGGGACTTGGGCTCACCGAACTCGCCATCCGCGCAGTCACGGCGGACGTAAATTTTCTCCCTGAGCCAATCCACATCTTTCCATGTAAGCCCCAGACACTCCCCAATTCGTAATCCGGTGACGGCCACCAAGATGACGAGGCAGCGAACCAGTGGGTCGGTGATTTGGTCGAGGATAGCCTTACATTCTTTGGCGTCCGGTGCTACCGCCTCGAAGCCCGTATCTTCACTGGCGCTGACCCAGAGCATGGGATTGGATTCCTGAGTTCGGGGGATGAGGTTGTCGGCACACTGTGCCAAACAGCACGCGCCGAAAACGACGATGAGGAACAGAGCGGGATGGAGTGCTAACCACTTCCTCGCAGGGAAGCCAGATGCCAACGATGCCACTTTCGGGTACATCATGGCGGCATGGCTTGCCTACGGTCGTACTCAGACGGGGAAGCTCCGCAGCCACACAACTCGTGACGACCCCCAGTGCTGACAATGCCACGAAGCCAGCCGCCAGAAGGAATAGCGGTGCGGTGATGTAGCAGTGAGTTCGCCCGTACCGTGCCGCATTTGCTAGGCAGCCTACGCCCATCGCGAGAAAAGCTGGTATCCAAAGCCAGACTCTTCCGCGACTCCAATTAGAACCTACGATTACAAGCAGGATAGGCACGTACCAGAACAGCCACGCCGTCCTTTGCCTCAAGTCTCTGGCGGAACATTCGCTTGAGCCACAGGAGTTATCCATTTCAATCTTTACTTTTTGCCTAAAAACCCGGCAAGCCTTTTCTCAAGGTCGGGTGCTGCGTCCACCACCGTACCATCAGCGAACACGGGTCGAGAGTTGCCCCATTGAGCTTGCTTGTCGTAAAGGGCAGCCAAGTCCCAGAGTGTCCCGTCGCGCTTGCAGCAGCTAGGCTCCGAGGAAAGCTGGTGCTGCAAATCTGCCGCGATGAGATGGTCACTGTCCCAGTATTGGATGACTCTGCCGTCTGAGATTCGAGATTGAACCATCCCGCTGGGCCTTGACCAATCTGTCGGCAGCATCGGCTCCCAGACCACAAGCACGCGGATCGGCAGTGTATGCGTCTGCTCCAACAACTTTTCGATTGCGGACGCCCCCCGCAGGCAGGTCGCTCACGTGGGCGACAACAGCAACACAAGCCGTGCTTCGTCGCCCGCGCTGTTGAAGTCGTGCTTGAACTGATCGAGGTTGTTTCCCGTTAGCGACGTGAGCGGCGGCTGACCGGGCGGCGTTCCTTTCGCCAGCCATAGATACCAGACAATCACGAGCGTAGCGATGATACCGACGAGCCAAAGCGCGTACTTGATCCATCGCGGTCGCATGTTTCACCCGGCGATCAGGCTGGCTATCACCTGTGGGAAAAGGATGACAAAAAGGACGACCAGAGCGGCAACCCAGAACAAGGCGATGCTCAACGGGCTGCGCTTTTGGCACTGGTCGCGCCGGACGTACAACTGAATGAAGCCGATGCACAGCAGAACTGCTGCAATTACGAGCACCCAAGGACGCGCCGATTGCAGGCGGACGCTCGCGCCCGCCAGCCCCAGCGCACCCAGAAAGGTAAGGGGCAAGCAGCAAGCCAGAGTCGATATTGCAGCGACCACGGCTGCCACGGGCGTTACTCGCTCTGCCACTCGCATGAGAATCTTCACCCTCTCCGTTTGACCTTTGAAATCGCGATTCGCAGCGACTCTTCTGATGGAATGCCGCTGCCGTTTGCATACAGCCGACAAGCAAGGCTGGGAGCAACCGTCTCATGCAGTTCGACATCCTCGCCGTCGATGCGGATGGTGGGCGAACCGGGGAACAGCAGGGCTTTGGCTTGATCCTCGCTGCTTATCGGCACGCTACGAATCTCAGCTTGTAGCGATTGGGACTCCAAGACCGCTTGCAGTCTCTCGACGGAGGGCTCGTAATTCGGGCAGCCGGGGACGTACAGAACCTCGATCATCATCGCTGCACTCCTGTAGCCTCTTCCAGCACGGGGCATGGACAGGCTGCGTGCTGCCGACGATGGTTCAATTCACCGCTGCACTTGCGAAAATCCGCCTCAAGCTCAGTCTCCAGTCGCCTCAGCTCACGCATCTTTGCACGCACGTAAGCCAGCTTTACTTTCAACAAATCTCTGACTGAATCGCAGGCTTCCACCTTGCTTTCGCGAAGCCGGATCAGTTCCCCGACTTCGCGCAGGGAGAAGCCGAGTCCTTGCATTTGCTGGATGAAGCGCAGTCGCTCAACTGTGCCTTCGGTGTGCAGACGGAACCGACCTGCGGTGCGATCCGCCTTGGGGAGCAGCTTGCGCTTCTCGTAGAAGCGGATCGCATCTACGGTCAGTGACGTACGCCTCGCGACCTCGCCGATTTGCATGGTCGTACTGATGGATTGGTGGTTCGTCGCCATGACAGAATCATACAATCTGGAGCGCAGTCCAGAGTCAAGGGCTTTGCTGTCCAGAGAGTCTGCACTGGCATAATTGCTCCAGCGTGGTCTCGATCCCTCAAATCCCGATTGATGCTTCAAGACGCATCCAGCGAGTTCAGGCAATCACGATTATCTGGATGAGCGTTGAGGCTGCAGTATCACTCCTCGCTGCATGGCAGGCACGGAGTCCCGCATTACTTGCCTTCGGAGGAGACAGCGCCATTGAACTCGCGTCGGCGGTCGTTGTGCTTTGGAGCTTCCGCGCCGATGCTACACAAGACGCCGAGCGCAGAGCAGCCCGCATTGCAGGACTGCTACTGTTCGTCCTCGCTGCGTGTGTTGTTACCACTTCCGTAGTGGCGTTGCTGGGATGCAGCCAGCCCAAGCCAACGCTTTTGGGAATCGCCATCCTGATAGCAGCAGCCGTGTGTATGCCTCTTCTTACGAGAGAGAAACGGCGGCTATCAGGAGCTACAGCAAGTGCCGCATTGAGGGCGGACGCTGCACAGTCAGCGATGTGCGCATATCTTTCGCTGATCGCCTTAGTGGGACTGGTTGTGAATACCGTCTGGCACATAAGGTGGGCTGATCCGGCTGCGGCTCTCTTCATTGTTCCATTGGTTGTGCGCGAAGGCTGGGAGGCGATGCACGGCGAAGGCTGCCAATGCGCTTGACCACAACAATTACGTGCTGCCGCACAGACCTCCGGCAAACCGTGGTAGTCTGTTCCTGATGTGGGCTGCTAGACGAGTTCTTCTTGCCGTACTCAGCGTGGCTCTAGCCGGGTACGGACTCGACTGCGTGGGCATGACAACGCCTGAACAGGCGATGCAGTGCTGCAACTCGATGCGCTGCCCTGCACATCATCATCGTGGGCAGGACTGCTGCAAGACGATGCCGTCGGCGCATGATGTGGTAGGACAGCCTATATCTGCGAGTCTCTTTTTCGTTCATGTCGCGGTTGGTGTGGTGCAGACGTTCGATCAATCTCTGAGCATTGCAGCATCGGCACGTCTCATCAAAGATCAATCCCACGCTCCCCCAATCTTTAGCCCGCCCACCGTCGTACCTCTCCGTATCTAGTCTGCCTCCAGTTGGCTCAGGGCTCACGCATTCGTGTGCTCAGGAATCGCTGTCACTGGAGGAATCCGTTGTGAGACTTAGAACGTCGCTCCGCATCTTCTGCGGGCAATGGGTGTTGCTATTGTTCGCCTTGTTGGGTTGTGTCCCATCTGCTAGAGGGCAAGGTGCTGCGCCCGAAACGGCACCCCCTTTGTTCCCCGGTGGTCAACTCGTCTCGTACAGTTCCAACTTCACCACAGGGGGTCTGATGCCTGAATCATCGGGCAGCGTTCCTGCCACGGCACGTCCTACGTTCGCACACGAGGGCGATTTCAATTTCACATGGGGCTTCTACCGGGACTTCGACTTGACTGTTCTCGTTCCTGTCGTAACGAATCACTTTGATGGAGTTACACCGACTGTAGGCGGAACCGGGCTTGGTGATGCGATGGCGCTAGTGAAGTACCGCTTCTATCGGCGAGATTCCCAGCGGGGTACAACGCAGGCATCTGTCACTGTCGGGCCAAGACTTCCAACTGGGCGTACAGACTTGAAAGGCATGGACGGCATTCTTCTCCCTGCCACTTTACAACCCGGCTCAGGTTCCACAGATGTCTTCTTCGGTGCGAATTGGACATACACCGGGCTGTTCAATCTCAAGCGTCTCGTGGCTGACGAGGATTTCCATTCGCTAATTCACTCACAGGGGACACAGCAGACTCGGCTTGGGAATGACATCGAATCACGGTTCTGGCTGTCGTACAGACCCTACGAATCGAAGAATGTAG
>Ga0187778_10000043_pt1 | contig 70757 bp, 53 predicted proteins | sample 1015_Q2_SP5_20_M_FD_132418 | JGI IMG/M metagenome (GOLD analysis project Ga0187778, IMG submission 132418) | Tropical peat soil microbial communities from peatlands in Department of Meta, Colombia - 1015_Q2_SP5_20_MG | ecosystem: Environmental > Terrestrial > Soil > Wetlands > Peat | place...
CACCGCCTACACCGGCGCCATCATCACGCGCTTCTACGATTCGCTGCTGGTCAAGGTGACCGCCTGGTCGCCGACGCCGGAGGAGACCATCGCGCGCATGCACCGCGCGCTGTGGGAGTTTCGCATCCGTGGCGTGGTCACCAACCTGCGCTTTCTTGACCAGCTGATCACGCACCCGCGCTTCGCCCGCGGCGACTACAGCACGCGCTTCATCGACGAGACGCCCGAGCTCTTTCACTGGCCGCGCAAGCGCGACCGCGCGACGCGCATCCTCAGCTACATCGGCGCGACCATCGTGAACGGCAATCCCGAGGTCCGGGGCCGGCCCCGTCCGCGGCAGCTCACGGCCCCGCGCCTGCCGACGGTGGCGCTGCCGGCGCCCCCGCCTGGCACCAAGCAGAAATTCGCCGCGCTCGGGCCGGAGGCATTCGCGCAGTGGATGCTCGCCGAGCAGCGCGTGCTGCTGACCGACACGACCATGCGCGATGCCCATCAGTCGCTGCTCGCGACACGGCTGCGTACCCTCGACATGACGGCGATCGCCCCGTACTACGCGAGCCTCCTGCCGCAACTGTTCTCGCTCGAGTGCTGGGGCGGGGCGACCTTCGACGTGGCGATGCGCTTTCTGCGCGAGGATCCGTGGCAGCGCCTCGCCGCCTTGCGCGAGCGCGTGCCGAACCTGCTGCTGCAGATGCTGCTGCGCGGAGCGAACGCGGTTGGCTACACCAGCTATCCCGACAACGTGGTGCGCTTTTTCGTCGCGCGGGCCGCGGCTAACGGCATCGACGTGTTTCGCATCTTCGACTCTCTCAACTGGGTCGAGAACATGCGCGTCTCGATCGACGCGGTACGCGAGGCCGGCAAGCTCTGCGAGGCGGCCATCTGCTACACCGGCAACCTAAGCGACCCGCGCGAGCGCAAGTACACCCTCGACTACTACCTGCAGCTCGCGCACGAGCTCAAACGCGCCGGCACGCACGTGCTCGGCATCAAGGACATGGCGGGCCTCATCCGACCGCGCGCTGCCTACGACCTGGTGCGGGCGCTGAAGGAGGAGACCGCGCTGCCGGTGCACTTCCACACCCACGACACGAGCGGCATCGGTGGTGCGAGCGTGCTGGCGGCGATCGCGGCCGGAGCGAATGCCGTCGATGGCGCGATCGATGCAATGAGCGGACTCACCTCGCAGCCGAATCTCGGCTCCCTGGTCGAGGCGCTGCGCTTCGGTCCGCGCGATGCGGGCATCGACCCGGAGCACCTGCGGCTGATCTCGGCCTACTGGGAGCAGGTGCGGACACAGTACGCCCCATTCGAGAGCGACATCCACGCGGGCACCTCGGAGGTGTACGTGCACGGCATGCCCGGCGGGCAGTACACGAACCTGCGCGAGCAGGCCCGGGCGCTCGGTATCGACGAGACGCGCTGGCCCGAAGTGGCCCGCACCTACGCAGACGTCAACGCCATGTTTGGCGACATCGTCAAGGTCACGCCGACCTCGAAGGCGGTCGGCGACCTGGCACTCCTCATGGCGAGCGCCGGGTTGAGCCGCGAGCAGGTGCTCGATCCTCACGTTCCGGTCGCCTTTCCCGAGTCGGTGGTGCAGCTGTTCCGCGGTGAGCTCGGCCAGCCCTACGGAGGCTTCCCCGAAGCGTTGCAGCGCAAGGTGCTGCAGGGCGCGCAGCCCCTCACGGTGCGCGCCGGCGCGGAGCTGCCGCCGGTCGACCTCGCTGCCGAGCGCGAGCGGCTCCAGCAGCGAGTGCCACACCCGGTGACCGATGAGGAGCTCGCGTCCCACCTCATGTACCCGCGCGTGTTCGCCGACTACGCCCGCGAGCGGCTCTTGTACGGCGATCCCGCCATCCTGCCGACGCCGGTGTTCTTCTACGGCATGGAGCCCGGGCAGGAGGTCAGCGTGGATCTCGAGCGCGGCAAGACGCTCATCGTGCGCTACGTCGCGAGCAGCGAGCCACACGAGGATGGTACGCGCACGGTGTTCTTCGAGCTCAACGGCCAGCCACGCTCGGTGCGCGTACCGGACCGCAGCCGCGTCGCGACGCAGGCGCCGCCGCGCAAGGCCGAGCCGGGAAACCCGCTGCACCTCGGCGCGCCGATGCCGGGCGTCGTGGCTACGGTCGCGGTGGTGCCGGGCGCGAAAGTGGCGCGCGGCGACACGCTCCTCACGCTCGAGGCGATGAAAATGGAGACTACGGTGCGCGCCGAGGCTGAGGGCGAGGTGGCAGAGGTCGCGGTGCGTCCCGGGCAGGCGGTGGAGGCCAAGGACCTGCTGGTCGTGCTCAGACCGTGTCCTTGAGTGCCACCGCGGGATTCGCGAGCTTTGACAGGTCCGGGCGCGCGTGCAGCGGAATCAGCTTGCGCGCCGCCATCTGATCCTTCGGCGCGTTGACGGTGTCGATCGCGATGAGCTCCCCGTCGCGCAGGTAGCAGGCGCTGAAGCTGCGCGTGGCCGGCGTGCCGCGCACGATCACGGTGTCGTAACCCTGGGCGACACCGACGATGATGAGCTTCAGGTCGAACTGGTCCGACCAGAACCACGGTACCTTGTCGTGCAGGGTGGCGGCGCCGAGCAGGTTGAGCGCGACCGTCGTGCCCTGCTCGAAGGCGTTGTCGACCGACTCCAGGCGCAGGTGCCGGCCGTACTGGCGATTGAGGTGGCTCGCGCAGTCGCCGGCGGCGTAAATCGCCTCGTCCGCGGTCCGGCAGTGCGCGTCGGTGACGATGCCGTTCTCGCACTCGAGCCCCGCCCCCCGGGCGAGCTCGTCTGCTGGCGTCACACCGACGCCGACGATCACGACATCGGCCCCGTACTCGCCGCCCGCCTCGGTCAGTACGGCACGCACTCGACCGCTGCCCGCATCGCGGTGCAGCGCCCGCACGGTCTCGTTGCAGCGGATGCGCACGCCCTGACGGGCATGCTCGGCTTCGTAGAATGCCGAGACCTCCGGGCAGGTCACCCGGCTCATGACCCGGGCAGTCATCTCGAGCACGGTCACGTCCATGCCGAGCTCGCGTGCGGTCGCGGCCGCCTCGAGCCCTATGTAGCCGCCGCCGATGATGACGAGCCGTCCGCCAGCCATGAAGGCGCCACGGAGGCTGTCGGCATCGGCGATGGTGCGCAGGTAGTGCACGCCCGCGAGCTCGGCGCCCGGCGCGAGGAGCCGCCGCGGGCGGCTGCCGGTGGCCAGTACCAGCGCGTCGTAGGGTAACACCGTCCCGTCATCGAGCCGCACGTGACGCGCCCGTCGCGTGACGTCGGTGACGCGGCGCCCGAGGAGTGCGGTGACGTTGTGTTCGGCGAAAAACTGCGCCGGACGGATGAGCAGCCGCTCGCGCTCGAGGCTGCCGCCCAGGTACTTCTTCGACAGCGGCGGGCGCTGGTAGGGGAGCCAGGGCTCCTCGCCGACCACGGTCAGCTTTCCCGCGAACCCTTTGCGGCGTAGTGTATCGACGGTCTGAATGGCGGCTTGTCCGCCCCCCGTGATCACGATCCGTTCGTACATTTACCCGAAGAATAACCGATGCACGCAAGGCGGTCGCCGCACCAGCACAGAGCATCTGCCACAGCCGGTCGCTCCGGAATGGTGCACCATCGCAACGGCCGGCGCCCGTGCGCCCGGTCTTCAGGACTCATCCCTATTTCAGGGTATGGCATGAAAACTGCAAAATCCCTCGCGCCGTACCCGCCCGCAGACGGAGAGACCGCCCATGAAACTGGTCACAGCCATCATTAAGCCGTTCAAGCTCGATGACGTGCGTGCCGCGCTGTCAGACATCGGCGTATCGGGCATGACGGTCACCGAGGTGAAGGGCTTCGGGCGGCAGCGGGGGCATACCGAGTTGTATCGCGGCGCCGAATACGTGGTCGATTTCGTGCCCAAGACGCGCATCGAGGTCGCGGTTCGCGGCGATCTCGTCGACCAGGTCATCGAGGCGATCATCAGGTCCTCCAAGACCGGCAAGGTGGGCGACGGCAAGATCTTCATCACCGACATCGAGCGGGTGATCCGCATTCGCACCGGCGAGACCGACGACGCCGCGCTCTAGCTAGGGACACGTCGGGGTCCTCTGCGGCATCGCACGCGCGGGCGGCCCCCGGCGCGAAGCGATATGCTCAGCGCCCATGCCCACCGCGATCCGTTTCTACGCCCATGGTGGACCCGAGGTCCTGCGAATCGAGGAGGTCGATCCCGGCAAACCCGCGTCGCACGAGGTCCAGGTCCGCCACACCGCGATCGGGGTCAACTACATCGACGTGTACGATCGCACCGGGCTGTACCCGGTTACACTGCCGAGTGGGCTGGGCCGCGAGGCCGCCGGCGTGGTCACCGCGCTCGGCCGCGGCGTGCGCGGACTGCGTGTCGGCGAGCGCGTCGCCTACGTCAACTCCTCCCCCGGCGCCTACAGCGAGCTGCGCAACGTACCGGTCGAACGGGTCGTGAAGGTGCCGCCGGGCATCTCCGACGCGCAGGCGGCCGCCCTGATGCTCAAGGGGCTCACGGCGCAATTCCTCCTCCGCCGTACCTACAAGGTCGCGCGCGGCGATCCCATCCTCGTGCATGCCGCGGCCGGCGGGGTCGGCCTGATCCTCTGCCAGTGGGCGCACGCGCTCGGCGCGAAGGTCATCGGTGTGGTGGGCAGCGACGCCAAGGCGGAGCTCGCGCGGCGCCACGGCTGCCGGCGCGTGTTGATTTCAGGACGCGACGAGCTGGTCGCCTCGGTCAGGGCGTTCACCAAGGGCGCCGGCGTCGCGGTCGTCTACGATGCGGTTGGCAAGGACACCTTCATGGACTCGCTCGACTGCCTCAGACGGCTGGGGATGATGGTGACGTTCGGCAACGCTTCCGGTCCGCCCCCCGCCATCAGCCCGTTCGAGCTCACCAAGCGCGGCTCGCTTTTCCTCACGCGCCCGACACTCTTTAACTACATCGCCTCGCGCGAGGAGCTCACCAGCGCCGCGCGCGAGCTGTTCGCCGCCGTGCGCACGAAGAAAGTGCGCGTCGTGATCGGCCAGACGTATCCGCTGGCGCGGGCCGCCGATGCGCACCGCGATCTCGAGGGACGCCGCACTACAGGCTCGACGGTGCTGGTACCTTAGCGCGAAGGCCGCGGCCAGGAGAGACGGCGGCGGACGCCGCTGCCCCGGTCGCAGGAGCACGACGCGCGTCTTCAGTGCGGTGTTTTCTCGAGTGTCGTCATGATGCTGTTCCCGAGGGAGGCCCGCAGCGCGCTGCAGTCGTCGATGCTCTCGAGCGCACGTCCGACGGCGATGTCGCCGCCGTTGAGGGGCCTGAGCTTGCTGGCGAGCACGCTTTCGAACGCCTGCCGCTGTGCGCTGCTGCAGAAGGCGTTGCCGACCCCGGCGTATTGGCGCTGGAACATCGCCGGCAGGCGCCCGACCGCGGCCGCCTCGTGCGTGCCGAGCCACGACCAGGTGGTGTCACGGGTGCGCGGGTTCATCAACTGCCGGTAGACGATCCGGTAGGCGGCCTCGCTGTCGAGCTGCGGGTCGAGCGTGAAGTTGAGCGCGTCGGTCGCAATCGCACTCGAATCCGAGTAGCCGAGGGCGATACCGGCATCGAGGCGCACCTGCGCATCGTGGCCCGTCGCGAGTGCCTTCAGGCGCCCGAAGATCGGTGCGCCGCGCTCCTGCAGCCCGATCGCCCACACTCGCCAGCGCAGCAGCGCCTCCACCTGGGAGGGATCGCCGACCGAACGCTCCGCGAACGGCGTGAGTGCATCGCGCACGGCCTTGTCACGCCCCGTGAGAGCGACGAGGCCGACGAGCTGGCGTCGCAGCAGCTGCTGCTCGGGCGGATCCGAGGCGTAGCGTCCCGGGGTCGCGTCGTAGCCGAGCGTGCGCAGCCTCTCGCCATAGAGGCTCACCAGCGCCCGCTCGAGCAGCCCCCTCTCGGCCGCAGTCGCCAGACGGTCGTGCAGCGTCTCGAGCCGGTAGCCGAGACTGAGTGTGGCGGTGCGGTCCGGGTGATTCGCGAGGACCTGAGCCGCCTGGATAAGCCCCGCAAACGGCAGCCTGCCGGCATCGAAGGCCGCCGAGGCGCTGTCGGCGAGCGTGACCGCCTCACGCGGCGGCAGCTGCAGGGCCATGGCCAGCAGCCGCTGCCAAAGCGGTGCATCCACGGTGAAGCGGTAGTAGCCAGCGCCGTTGGCGTTGGGATGCACGGTCGTGCCCCGGAGCGGCGCGGGCACCGCCAGCGTGCCGCTCGCGCCCTCGAGCATGGTGCACTGCTTGCTCGAGGCGCCCGCGGCCGGATAGAGGTCGGCGCAGAAGGGGATCTTCCAGACGCTTGCTGGCCCGCTCGCGTCCGGCCCCAGCCGCCGGTAGCGCGACTGGGCGAGCTTCAGCGAGCCGTCGGGGGCCCCGGACACGCTGATGATCGGCACCCCGGGCTGGTTGACGAACGACTCGAAGGCGCCCGTGACCGCCGGATCGCCGCTGCCCTCGGCCATGGCGCGGAAGAACTCCGCCGCCGTGGCCGTGCCATAGGGGTGCCGCGTGAGGTGCAGACGCACGCCGCGCTGAAAGCGCTCCTCGCCCAGGTAAGACTCGACCATACCGATGACGCCCGCACCCTTCTGGTAGGTGATCTCATCGAACGTCGTCGAGATCTGCAGGTTGGTCTCCACCGGCTGATGGATCGGGCGCCCGGTGCGCAGCGCATCGGTGTCCATGGCCTGGAGCGTCTCATCGAGCTGCTCCTGCTCGATGCCGAGCTTCGGGCGCCACTGGTCGGCGATCTTACTGCCCATCCACTCGGCGAAGGATTCGTTCAGCCAGATGTCGTCCCACCACGCCGGCGTCACGAGGTCGCCGAACCACTGGTGCGAGAGCTCGTGCGCAGCCACCTCGCCGAAGTTGATCTCCTGGCGCGGCGTAGGCGGCTGCGCGAACGAGAGCAAGTCCTCCTCGAAGATGATCGCACCCGCGTTCTCCATTGCGCCCAGATGGATCGGCGAGGCGATGAGGTCGATCTTCGGGTACGGAAAGGGGATGCCGAAGTAGGTCTCGAGGCGGCGGATGAGCTCGGGCGCCTGCGCGAGCGCGAACTTGAAGCGCTTCGCATCGCCTCGCGTGCCGATGACGCGCAGCGGCAGTGGCTCACGCCGCACGGGGTTTGGCGGCGCGGGCGGCCCCTGCACCACGAGCAGCGGACCGACGGCGAAGGCGACGAGGTAGGTGGGCAGCGGCTTCGTAGTTTGGTACTTGCGCAGCGCGCCGCCACCCGACTTTGCGGCCTCGAGCTCCGGGGTGTTGGTGACCGCAAGGTCGGCGCCGCTCGTGGCGATGGATACGTCGTAGGGCGTCTTGAAGCGCGGCTCGTCGAAACCCGGGAAGACGCGCCGCGCGTCGATCGCCTCCATCTGCGAAAACGCGTACCAGTCATGGCCGACCTTGGTGCGATACAGGCCCTGAGGCGAGTCCTGGAACGCGGCGCGGTAGTCGAAGTGCAGCACCGCCTTGCCCGCGGGCAGCGGCGCCGCGGTCGTAAGGCGCGCCACGCCCGTCTCGCGATCGACCTCCTCGTACTTCGCCACCACCGTGTGACTGCCCGAGGTCACCGTCACACTTCTCACACTGAGCCCGAGGCCGTGCAGCCAGAGCGTCGCGAGCGGCGAGCGGATCTCGATTGCGATCGTCGTCTGGCCGGAGAACTCGGTCTTGCGCGGGTCGATCTGCAGCGCCAGCTGGTAGTGCGTCGGCAACACCGTGTCCGGCAGCCGCCCCTCGGGTGCCTTGTCAGCGGCGGCGAGCGCCGCAGACGCCGCGGTGCAAAGGGCAGCGATCAGAAGCCAGCGGATCATGCGCCCCTCCCGTTCACTCAAAATCGGGTGGCGTGCGCAGCATGTGGACCGCCGCGATCTCAGGCGCTGGCGGGCGCCGGCCTCGCCCGCAGTGGCCGAGCGTTGCGGCTGATGCCGAGCGCGCCGCTGCGCACCACCTCAAGGAGCGCCGCGCTGCGGCCGAGCTCGGCGACGAAGGCGTTCACCTCCGCCTCGCTCGCGGTCAGTTCGACGATGAACCCGTCGGTCGCCGGGTCGAGCACGCGGCCGCCGCTGCGCACCACCTTGCCGCGCACGGCGTCGGTCTGCGCGGGGTCCAGGCGCAGCTTCAGCAGCACGAGCTCGCGCTCGAGATGCTCCCCGCGCGTCATGTCGAGCACGTTGACCACGTCGATGAGCTTGTTCAGCTGATTGGCGATCTGCTGGATCACCTGGTCCGAGCCCTTGGTCACCAGTGTCAAGCGTGAGACGGTGGGATCATCGGTCGGGGCGACCGACAGCGACTCGATGTTGTAGCCGCGCGTGGAGAAGAGTCCTGCGACGCGCGTGAGCGCGCCGGCTTCGTTTTGCAGCAGGATGGCGATGATATGACGCATGCGGGCAACTCGGGGTCGGCCGTGGGGCGGCCCGCGCCTCGCGCAAATGCGCGGCTGGGCGCGGGATTTCCCGAGAGAATAGAGGATTCTTTCGAGTTTGCACCACAGACCCAAGCTGCTAGGCTCATCGGTTCGTTTGCTTTTTCTTACAGTCCTCGGAGCCGATTCGAGCCGCCCATGAGCGACACGGTGATCCAGCCTCGCCCGGCCGGGCATCCCTTGGCAGGGCAGCGCATGAGCGGTGCCCGCATGATCATGCAGGTGCTCGCCGACGAAGGTGTCACGGCAATCTTCGGCTACAGCGGCGGGGCGATCCTGCCCACGTATGACGCGGTATTTCTCTACAACGAGCAGTGCGCGCGCTCCGGCGCGCCGCAAATTCCCCTCATCGTGCCGGCCAATGAGCAGGGCGCGGGCTTCATGGCCGCCGGCTACGCGCGCGCGAGCGGCCGCGTCGGCGTGTGCCTCGTCACCTCGGGCCCCGGAGCGACCAATACTGTTACACCGGTGCGCGATTGCATGGCCGATTCGGTGCCGATTGTCGTAATTTGTGGCCAGGTGTCCACGGCCGCCATCGGCACGGACGCTTTTCAGGAGGCGCCCGTCCCGACCATGATGGGCGCGGTCGCCAAGCACATCTTTCTCGTCACCGACCCGAAGAAGCTCGAAAGCACCGTACGCACGGCGTTCGAGATCGCGCGTACCGGACGTCCCGGGCCGGTGGTGGTCGACATCCCCAAGGACGTGCAGAACTGGGAAGGCGTCTTCCAGGGCGAGGGACTGCTGCCGATACCGGGCTTCCGCCGCCGAGCGCGCGAGCTCGAGGAATCCGTGCTCTCTCGCGAGGCCGCCGGGCGGTTCTTTGCCATGCTCCAGGAGTCCGCGCGGCCGCTGATCTACGCGGGCGGCGGGGTGATCAACGGCAATGCCGCCGCGGCGCTCGCCGAGTTCGCCAACGCTTTCCGCGTCCCGGCAGTGACCACGCTCATGGGGATCGGCGCGCTCGACACGACCAGCGCGCTTTCCATGCGCATGCTCGGCATGCACGGCGCGGCTTACGCCAACTACGCCGTGGACGACTGCGACTTCCTCATCGCCGTCGGTGCGCGCTTCGATGATCGCGTCGCCGGCGTGCCGGAGAAGTTCGCGAAGAACGCCCGGCGCATCGCGCACCTCGACGTCGATCGCGCCGAGGTCAACAAGGTCAAGCGCGCGCAGTGGAGCCACGTCGGGCTGCTCGGCGAGGCACTGCGCGCTCTCACGGCCCACGGGCGTCAGAGCGCTTTCGCGCGCGATTTATCGCCCTGGCTCGCCGAGCTCGACGCGCTCAAGCGCACCTACGCCATGAACTACGACCGCGCCAGCTCGCTGATCCAGCCCTACTACGTGATCGAGGAAATCAACCGCCACACGCGCGGCGAGGCCATCATCACCACCGGGGTCGGGCAGCACCAGATGTGGGCGGCGCAGTACTGCGACTTCACCGCGCCGCGTCTGTGGCTCACCTCCGGCAGCATGGGGACCATGGGCTTTGGCCTCCCGGCGGCGATCGGCGCGCAGATCGCCCAACCGCAGCGCCTGGTGATCGACATCGACGGCGATTCGAGCATTCGCATGAACATCGGCGAGCTCGAGACGGCGACGACCTACGACCTGCCGGTGAAGGTGGTGGTGCTCAACAACTTCGGCGACGGCATGGTGAAGCAGTGGCAGAAACTGTTCTTCAAGGGACGGTTGTCGGCGAGCGACCGCTCGCTGCACAAGAAGGACTTCATCCGTGCCGCGCAGGCCGATGGCTTTCGCTACGCCGTGCGCCTCGAGCGCAAGGAGCACGTGCCGCGCGTGGTTGCGGAGTTCCTCGCCTTTGCGGGACCTGCGTTCCTCGAGGTGATGATCGACCCGGACGCCGGCGTGTACCCGATGGTGGGCCCCGGACAGAGCTACGACGAGATGATCACCGGTGACTTCATACCCTCACGTCACAAGGTGGACATCAAGACGCCCGGGCCCTCGGAGATGTTCTGACACGAAGAAGGTGCGCCACGGCCTTCGCCACCAACCGCGCGCGCGAGGAACACGATGAAGTATCTGCACACCATGGTCCGCGTCACCGATATCGACGCCTCGCTGACGTTCTATCGCGACGCGCTCGGGCTCACTGAGCTGTCGCGCCGCGACTACCCGCAGGGGCGCTTCACGCTGGTGTTCCTGGCCGCCCCGGGGGACGAGCGCGCGCAGCTCGAGCTCACCTACAACTGGGACCCGGAGGACTACCACGGCGGGCGCAATTTCGGGCACATCGCCTACGCCGTGGACGACATCTACGCCACCTGCCAGCGCCTCCGGGATCACGGCGTGACGATCCTGCGGCCGCCGCGCGACGGACACATGGCGTTCGTGCGCTCGCCGGACAACATCTCCATCGAGCTGCTGCAGAAGGGCGCTGCGCTCGCGCCGCAGGAGCCGTGGAAATCGATGCCGAACACCGGCAGCTGGTAGGCGCCCCGCCCGCATGAAGACGCTACCGAGCGTGCTGATCGCTGCGGTGTTCGCCACGCTCACCTTCGCGGCATGGGCCTGGCTCAATCGCCCCACGAGCGAGCCGGCGTGGCCAACGCGCATCCAGGGGTTTGACTTCTCGCCGTTTCGCGCCAACGAGGATCCCACCCATTTCGAGATGCCGACCGACGCTGAGATCGACTCGGACCTCGCGCTGCTCGAGGGCAAGGTCAACGCCGTGCGTACCTACAGCGTCGGCGCGACGCTCGCCGACATACCCGAGCTCGCCGAGAAGCACGGCCTCAACGTGGCGCTCGGCGCCTGGCTCGACGGTCACCGCGACAAGAACGAGGAGCAGCTGAAGACCGCGATCGACCTGGCCGACTCCCACCAGAACGTGGTCCGCGTGCTGATCGGCAACGAGGTGCTGCTGCGCGGCGACCTGCGGCTCGAGGAGCTCGAGAGGTATCTCGATCGCGCGCGCGCGGCCATCGGCGCGCCGGTGGGCACCGCCGAGACCTGGCATACCTGGCTCGCCTACCCCGAGCTCGCGCAGCACGTGGACTTCATCGGTGTACATCTGCTGCCGTACTGGGAAGGCGTGCCGGTCGACCGCGCGGTCGACTACTCGTTTGCACAGTACAAGCGGCTGCAGCAGGCCTTCCCGCACAAGCCGATCGTGATCGCAGAGATCGGCTGGCCGAGCCGCGGCCGCACCCGCGAGTCGGCCGTGGCTTCCGAAGCCAACGAGGCGCTGTTCCTGCGCCGCTTTCTGCACCGCGCACAGAAGGAGCAGATCACCTATTACGTGATGGAAGCCTTCGACCAGCCGTGGAAGGCGTACCTGGAAGGGGCGGTGGGCTCCTACTGGGGCGTATACGACGTGGACCGCAAGCCGAAGTTCGCCTTCGCCGCCCCCATCGTGCGTATCCCCGAATGGCACATTCTCGCGGCCGTGTCGATCGCGGTGGCGCTGGTGGTGCTCGGGCTCCTCTATCTCAACAGCGATACGCTGCGCAACCGGGGCCGCAGTTTCCTCGCGGTCGTGGTGTACGCCGCCGCCACCATCGCGGTCTGGGTGATCTATGACTTCACCCAGCAGTACATGACCGTCTCCAGCGTCATCGCCGGTGTGCTGCTGCTGCTCGGGATGCTCGGGGTGATGCTGGTGCTGCTCGCCGAGGCCCACGAGTGGGCGGAGGCACACTGGGTGCAGTACCGCCGGCGGCTCGGCGCCCCGCAGCTGCGGGGCGGGTCGCTCGCGCCGAAGGTGTCGATCCACGTGCCGGCGTACAACGAGCCGCCGGCAATGCTCATGGAAACGCTCGATGCGCTCGCACGGCTCGACTATCCGGACTTCGAAGTGCTGGTGATCGACAACAACACCCGCGATGAGAACGTCTGGCGCCCGGTGCAGGCGCACTGTGCCAGCCTCGGCGAGCGTTTCCGTTTCTTCCACGTGGCGCCGCTCGCTGGATTCAAGGCCGGGGCGCTCAACTACGCGCTCGAGCGCACCGCGCCCGATGCTGCGATCGTTGCCGTCATCGACAGCGATTACGTGGTCGATGGGCGCTGGCTGCGCGATCTGACGCCGGCGTTTCAGGACCGGCGCATTGCCATCGTGCAGGCACCGCAGGACTACCGCGACGCGGACGTCAGCGCCTTCAAGGCGATGTGCTACGCCGAGTACCGCGGCTTTTTCCACATCGGCATGATCACGCGCAACGAGCGCAACGCGATCATCCAGCACGGCACCATGACCATGGTGCGGCGTGAGCAGCTCGAGCGCTGCCGCTGGGCCGAGTGGTGCATCACCGAGGATGCCGAGCTCGGCCTGCGCATCTTCGAGGCCGGCTTCGACGCGACCTACGTGCCGGTGAGCTACGGCCGCGGCCTGATGCCCGACACCTTCATCGACTTCAAGAAGCAGCGCTTCCGCTGGGCGTACGGCGCGATGCAGATCCTCAAGGCGCACGCACGCGCGCTGTTCACGGAAGGCGGCCCGCTCTCTCCCGGGCAGCGCTACCACTTCATCGCCGGCTGGCTGCCGTGGGTGGCGGACGGGTGCAACCTGCTGTTCAACCTGGCGGCGCTCGGCTGGTCGGCGGCGATGGTGTGGGCGCCCCGGCAGGTCGATCCGCCGCTGGTCGTGTACTCGGTGCTGCCGCTGTCGCTGTTTACTTTCAAGCTCGCCAAGCTCGTGCACCTCTACCGTGTGCGCGTGGGCGCCAACCTGCGCCAGACGGTGGCGGCGGCGATCGCAGGACTTGCCCTGACGCACACCATCGGCACGGCGGCGGTGAAGGGCCTGCTCACCCGCAGCGAGCCGTTCTTCCGCACGCCGAAGCGCCGGGCCGCCTCGGGGCTGCCGAGCGCGCTCGCCGCAGCACGCGAGGAGACATTGCTGATGATCGGGCTCACGCTGTCGGCGTGGGCGGTCGCCTACACCGGGCTGCGCGAGAACGCGGGCCCGGACCGCCTGGCCTGGATCGTCGTGCTCCTCATCCAGGCCGTGCCCTACGCCTGCTCGCTCCTCGTGTCGCTCATGAGCGCGTTCCCGTTGCCGGCGCGGCTGCTGGGTACACGGTATCGACCGATGGCGGGCGGTGGTCGTGCCCCGGGGGCCCCGGAGGCTGACGCGGCCAGCTGAAAGTGCACCAGGGGAGGCTTCGGGCAATCGCGATCATGATCGCGGCGGTCGCCGCGTTCTCGTTCATGGACGCGCTGCTGAAGCTCCTCGCCGCGCGCTATCCGCCCATGCAGGTCGCGGCGCTGCGCGGCGCGACGTCACTGCCTTTCACCTTGCTGCCCGTGCTGCTCGCCGGGCGCCTCGGTGACCTGCGGCCCCGCCGCTGGCCGATGCACCTGCTGCGCGGGCTGCTGTCCGTGGTGGTGCTCGGCGGCTTCATCTACGCGGTGCGCGTGCTGTCGCTCGCCAACGCCTACGCGGTATTCCTGTCGGCGCCGCTGATCGTGGCCGCCCTGTCCGTGCCGGTGCTGAAGGAGCGCATCAACTGGCGCAACTGGCTCGCGATCCTCGCGGGTCTGGGCGGAGTGCTCATCATGCTGCGGCCGAGCGCCTCGGGCCTTAATACGCTCGGGGCCCTCGCGGCGCTTCTCGGCGCCACGGCCTATGCCGTCAGCGCCCTCGCCGTGCGGGTGCTGACGCGCACCGACACGACCGTGAGCGTTGTCTTCTGGACCATCGGGCTGATGACGGTGTTCACCGCTGCCATCGCCGCGCCCGGGTGGGTGCCGATCGCGCCGGCGCACTGGGAGTGGCTGCTCGCCCTGGGGCTGCTGGCAGCGATCGGGCAATACCTCCTCACCGAGGCATTTCGCTCGGCGCCGCCCTCGATCGTGACGCCGTTCGAGTACACGGCGCTACTCTGGGGCATCGCCATCGACCGCGTGGTTTGGCATGTATCGCCGTCGGCACGCATGTGCTGCGGCGGTGGACTGGTGATTGCGAGCGGGCTGTATCTGATCTGGCACGAACGCCTGCACGCGGCCGCAGCAGCGCGACAGTCGTGGAAGTGAGCCGCGGAGAAGGGCAGAATGTCGCGCCGATCGTCGACCGTGAAAGATGCCGATCGCAAACAAGAGGAAGACCGACCATGAGCAACACCGAAGTCCTGGGACGATTCGTCTGGCACGAGTTGTTGACGACTGACACGGCAGCAGCCGCCGCGTTCTACCCCAAGGTGCTGCCATGGCGCACCGCACCCTCCAGCATGCCCGGCTACACCATCTGGATGGCCGGACAGACGCAGGTTGCCGGCCTGATGGCGCTGCCGGCCGAAGCCACTGCCATACCGCCCCACTGGCTGATCTATGTCGGCACCCCGAATGTGGACGCCACCGCCAACCAGGCGCAGGGCCTGGGCGCTCGCGTGGTCAAGCCGGCTGCCGACATTCCCAACGTCGGCCGCTTCGCCGTGCTGGCTGACCCGCAGGGGGCCACCTTCGCGCTGTTCACACCGAGCGGTGGACCACCGCCCGGGCCGCAACCCACGCAGGGCGGTTTCTCGTGGCACGAGCTGGCCACCACCGACGTCGCCGGTGCGCTGCGCTTCTACGGCGAGCTGTTCGGCTGGCGCAAGGGGCCCGGCCACGACATGGGTGGTGCGATGGGCGTCTACCAGATCTTCGAGCACGGCGGCCAACAGGTGGGTGGCATGCACAGCGTGCAGGGCCCCAGCACGCCGTCGTCGTGGTTGAGCTATGTGCACGTAGCGGATTCGAACCGCGCGGTCGCGGCCGTCAAGGTAGGTGGCGGGAGGCTGTTGCACGGCCCGATGGAGGTTCCGGGCGGGAGCTGGATTGCGCTGCTGATGGATCCTCAGGGGGGTGCATTCGCCGTGCAGGAAGCAGCGCGAGCCGCGACCCAGCCCAAACCCGCCGCGGCGAAATCGGCAGCGAAGCCTGCTGCGTCGCCAAAGGCCGCCGCCACCCCCAAGGCTGCGGCAGCGCCCACAGCGCCGGCAGTCAGCGCCGCGAAGGTGGTCGTTGCCGCCAAAGTGGCGAAGAAGGCAAAAAAGGCGAAAAGAGCCGCAAGGAAGGCGGTGAAGAAGGCTGTCAGGCGCCGCGCGGCTGCTAAGCGAGCCACACGCCGCAGTGTGCGGCGCACGACGCGGCGGGCTGCACGGGCCGTGCGCCGGGCTGCTCGGGGTACGCGCCGAACCGTCAGGCGGGCGGCGCGCCAGGGTGCACGGGCCCTGCGCCGGGGAGCGCGCGCGGCGCGCCGCGGTGCGCGCCGCGCGGCGCGGCGCAGGCGCTGAGCACCAGTAAATCGTCTTCCCGCGCGCCGCCGTGCGTCGCGAACGCGGCGCGCGGCGTCCTGCGCGACGACTGGCTCAGACCCTGACGAGTGGGCGGCCGAAGTTTCCGCCCTGCAGCGTGAGGAGCAGGTGGGTCGGGGCGTTCGCCAGCCCTTCGACCACGTGCTCCTTGGTGGCGATGCGCCCCGCACCGTGCCAGGCGATCGCCTCGCGCAGAAACTCTGAACGCCGGTCCTCGTAGTCGCACAGGTTCACACGCAGTACCCGGATGCCGGCCTTCCCCGGAGGGTAGCCGGCACGGGCGAGCAGCGCCTGCGGCTCCTGAGGCGACACACTGTTCTGGATGACACGCCCACCTGGCGCCAGATGTCCGCCGCGCACGATGGTGTCGAGCAGATCCCCACCCACGTTGTCGAAATACACGTCCACGCCGTGGGGGGCGAGCTGCCTGAGCCGCGCACCGACATTCTCAGAGGCGTAGTTGATGCACGCTGAAAGCCGCGCGTGGCGTGTCACCCAGTCGCACTTCTCGCGGGTGCCGGCAAGGCCGATGGCGTGCGCGCCCTTGAGCATGGCGATCTGTCCGGCCATGGCACCGGCCGCATTGGCCGCAGCCGAGACCAGCACCGTCTCGCCCGGCTGCAGGCGCGCCAGGTCCAGCAGCCCGAAGTAGGCCGCCATTCCCGGCGCTCCGAGGACTCCGAGAGCAGTCGTGAACGGCGTCTGTCCTGGGTGAAGCAGCCGCGCGTGCTGCCCTTCGGAGACGCACAACTGCTGTAGACCGCAATCCAGCACGACCATGCTGCCGACACCGAAGACGTCGTGGCGTGACTCGATCACCTGGCCGACACCCCGCGCGGGGACCACATCCCCGGGCTTGGGCATGTCCGGTGTTCGGGCATCGGGGGCGCACCGAAACGGGTCGAGCGCGAGCCACAGCGCCCGGGCGAGGAACGACCCGTTGGTGAGCGTGGGCCGGGGAACCTCGATCAGCTCGAGATCGCCGGGACGCGACGGTGGCCGCTTGATCCTGACCTGCAGGTTCTCCATCGCTAGCGCCCATCCATCTCCTGAGCCTGGCGCCGGTCGGCTGCCTGCTGGTAAGCGGCACCGATCTGCTCGCGCACCCGGTTCTCCGTCCCTTGGGCATCGGCCGCCTGCTGAGCTGCGGACCGTGCCCCTGCCGTGGCCGTAGTGGCAGTCCCGGCCATGTCGCAGCCACCGAAGAGCGTCGCCAGAGTGAAAAGCATCACCGCACGGCCCATGAACCGCAATTTACGCGCCCGGACCGGCAACGCAAGGGTGGCACCGATCATGGCACTATGGCGCTCATGCCGAGGGGAACCCAGACCCGCCTGCCACTCGAGACGCTGCCACGCGTGCGACGAGGCTACTTCGAGTGCCGCTACGGGCAGCTGCACGTGCACCACGCCATGCCACCGGGAGGCGGTTTCGAGGAGGGAACGCCGTTGCTGTGCGTGCACGACCTCGATCTCGGCGGTTCGGGGCGGGTGTTCACGCGCTTGCTGGCCGTTGCCGCTCAGCAGCGCTCCGTGTACGCACCGGACGTCCCTGGATTCGGCGAATCCGACCCCCCACCATCTCGTCCGGCGCTCGGCGATTACGCTGCCGCTCTGGGTGACTTCCTCGACAACATGCGGCTGCGTCAAGTGGCGCTGCTCGGCCTGCGCATGGGCGCACTGCTCGCCGCCGAGCTGGCGGTAGCGCGGCCGAAGCAGATCGGGCGCGTCGTCATGGTGTCGGTGCCGCTGTTGAGCGAGGCCGAGCGGCACGCGTTGAGCGCGCCGGCGCCCGCAGCGCCGGCGAGCCCGTTCCGCCCGCCGCAGTGGCAGCGCTGGGCGCTCGAGGCCGCGGCGCAGTATCCGCTGCGCGAGCGCCTGGCGAAGCTCACGCAACGGCTGCTGGTGCTGCGCGCGCGCGATGACCTGTGGGACGCGACCGCGCGGGTACGCGACGTGGTGCCCGCGGCACGCGTGAGTGAGCTGGATCAGCCGGCGCTCGAGCTGTTGGCCGTTGCACCGCAGCGCATCGGTGAGGCGATGCGCGAGTTTCTGCGCGGCTGAAAGGGAATTTTCGCGATCCCTCTCACCCAAATGTCCAGGGGGCGCGTCACACGCTTGCTTGCAAGTGCACACGGCACCGACATGTGGTGGCGCTAAACTGCCATACGAGAACAGGTAAAACCCAATGAGTCTCAGCTCGAGGTCAACACCGCCCCCGCCAGCGCGCGCCGAGTCCGACCTCGACAGCACGGCCGAACTGCCGGTGCTCGATGTTGCAGCGTCCGCCGCGCAGGAGCACTCCGGCCGCACCGACACCTGGGTGATGCCGCCGCCGACGCGCGAGGCGCTCACCGCAGCGGCAGGCGTCAACGATGAGGCACGGCAGCTCGAAGCGAGCCTGCGATCGGTGTCGGCGTCGCTGCGTGAAACGCAGGAGCTGCTCGCCATGCGCGGTGACCGGCTGGCGCAGGTCGAGCGCGAGCGCGAGGAGGCGCGGACCGCGCTCGCCACCGCCGAGCAGCGCGCCGCCGCACTCGCCGAGCAGCTCGGGCAGCACCAGGCGGCTGCTGCGCAATACGCGCTGCAGCTCGCGGAGTCCCGGCAGGCGACCGCTGCGGCCGAGCAGCGCAGCGTTGCGTCCGAGCAGCGCGCCGCCACGCTCGCTGTGCAGCTCGAGGAGGCGCACCAGACGAGTGCCGCCGCCGAGCAGCGGGCGCGGCAGCTCGAGCGCCGCCTCGAGGAGTACGCCGACGCGCAGCGCGCACAACGCAGCAAGGAGCTCGAGCAGCAGCAGGCGCAGGCCGCCAGGAGTCGTGCCCAGGCCGCGAGCCTCATCGAGGACCTGCATTACGAGCGCGCACGCGCCATGAGTTATTTCGAGTCGCTGCAGACCGCCGAGGGCCGCCGCCTGATCGCCGAGGGGCTGGTGCTGGAGCTGCAGCAGCAAGCGGAGGCGCACGCCCACGATGCCGTGCGGCTCGGGCGTGAGCTGACCGGGCGCGACAGCCAGGCGCGCGCGCGCGATGCGGAGCTCGCGCAGCGGGCAGCACACGTCGCGCGGCTCGAGCAGCAGCTCAGTGCATTCACCGCGGCGCTCGCCGAGCGCGACACGCAGTTGCGCGAGGCGCGGCAGGAGGCGCAGGCGCTGCAGTCGAGCCTCACGCGGCTCGAGGCCGAGATCAACGCCGGCGCCGAGCGGCTGCGCACCCACGAACAGCTTGCCGAGCAGCACCGCGCCATCGGCGCGCAGCAGCAGGGTGAGCTGCAGCGGCTGCTTGCCGAGCGAGCCGATCTCAGCGCGGCGCTCGCCACCGCGCGCGCCGAAGCGGCGGCGGCGGCCGCACAGTCGGCCTCGCAGCAGTCCACCGACGCCGCGGCGCAGGCGCGCGCCCGCCAGCTCGAGGCGGCGATTGCCACAGAGCAGCAGCGCGTCGCGCAGCTCGAACAGGAGCTGACCAAGGTGCGTGGCGAGATGGAGGAGTGGGGTGGCGCGCTGCGCGCGGTGCAGGGGGAGCGCGAGGGCCAGCTTGCCAGACTCGCCGCGGCCGAGGGGCGCGCACGCGCGCTGGAGCAACAATCCGACGAGCAGCGCGCAGCACTGCGCACGCTGCAGTCGCAGTGCGACGCTCACGCGGCGCGCGCGCGCGAGCTCGAAGCCGACCTGCGTGCGGCCGAGGATACCGTCCATCGGCTCGAATCCGAGGGACGCAGCCGCAACGCGCGCATCGAGGAGCTGGAGAGGTCCAACCGGGAGTTGCGCAGCGTCGCCGATGAGGCGCGTCACGTCTCGAGCGACACGGCCGCCAACCCGGTGCTGCGCGAAGCCGCCCGGCCGCTGGCCGACGTCTCGGGGGCCACTGCGGAACCTCCCGCCGAGCCTGCGGCCACCACCGAGCCTGCACCCAACGGCGCGACGCGGCTGCTGATTCACAGCGAAGGCGGGCGCGAGATCGTGCACGTGCTCGGTCGCAAGACCAGCATCGGACGCACGCCGGACAACGACCTGCAGATCGACGCGAAGTTCGTCAGCCGCCACCACGCGGTCATCCTGGCCGGCCCGAGCAACACGATCATCGAGGATCTCAACAGCACCAACGGCGTGCTGGTCAACGGCAGGCGCATCACCCGTCACACCCTGCGGGAGGGCGACCAGATCGCCATCGGCCGCAGCCACTACCGCTTCGCCCTGCGCAAGAGCGCCGACAAGCGCTGACAGCGCAGGCCACCGCCGCTAAGCTCTCAGGTCCCTGCGCCCGCTGCGGCGGGAGGAGTTGCCGCCGGTGGCGAGTCCCTACATCGAGAGGATCCTCAAGGCACGCGTCTACGACGTCGCCATCGAATCGCCGCTGGAGGAAGCGCCACGGCTGTCACGGCGGCTCGGTAACCGCGTGCTGCTCAAGCGCGAGGATCTGCAGCCGGTGTTCTCGTTCAAGCTGCGCGGCGCCTACAACCGCATCGCGCACCTGTCGGAAGCGGCCGCGCGGCGCGGCGTGGTGTGCGCCTCGGCCGGCAACCACGCGCAGGGGGTGGCGCTCGCGGCCCGCCACCGCGGCTGTGCCGCCGTGATCGTCATGCCGCAGACCACCCCGCAGATCAAGGTGCAGGCGGTCGTCGATCTCGGTGCCGAGCTGGTGCTGCACGGCGACGACTACGACAGTGCCTTCGAGCACGCGCTGACGCTGGCGCGCGAGCGCAGCCTGGTGTTCGTGCACCCTTTCGACGATCCGGACGTCATTGCCGGACAGGGAACCATCGCAGTGGAGATCCTGCGTCAGACCGGCGGTGAGCTCGATGCCGTGTTTGTGCCGGTGGGCGGCGGCGGGCTGCTGGCCGGCGTCTCGGTGTACGTGAAGTACCTGTACCCGGGCGTGAAGGTCATCGGCGTCGAGCCGCAGGACGCCGCCAGCATGCACGATTCGCTCAAAGCCGGGCGGCGCGTCACGCTCGAGCGGGTGGGCATCTTCGCCGATGGCGTGGCGGTGCGGCGCGTGGGCGAGGAGACCTTTGCGCTGTGCCGCGGCCGTGTCGACGAGATCATACTGCTCGGCACCGACGAGATCTGCGCCGCGATCCAGGACGTATTCGAGGACACGCGCTCGATCGTCGAGCCGGCCGGCGCGCTGGCGGTCGCCGGCCTCAAGCGCTATGTGGCACGCGAGGGCTGGCGCGACCGGCGGCTGGTGGCGATCAACAGCGGCGCCAACATGAACTTCGACCGGCTGCGGCACGTCGCCGAGCGCGCCGACTTCGGCGGCGAGCGCGAGGCGCTGCTGGCGGTGGTGATCCCCGAGAGGCCCGGGAGCTTCCTGCATTTCTGCGAGGTACTCGGCCGGCGCAGCGTCACGGAGTTCAACTACCGCTATGCCGGCCCCGACAGCGCGCAGGTGTTCGCCGGGCTCGCGCTGAGCGGCGGCCGCGCCGAGAAGGACGTCGTGGTCGCAGCGCTCCGTGCGGCCGGATTCACCGTCACCGACATGACCGACGACGAGATGGCGAAGCTGCACGTGCGCTACATGGTCGGTGGGCACGCCCGCGGCCTCGCCGACGAGGTTCTCTACCGGTTCGAGTTTCCCGAGCGCCCCGGGGCGCTGCTGAGGTTCCTGCAGGCGATCGGCTCACGCTGGAACATCAGCCTGTTCCACTACCGTAACCACGGCTCCGACTACGGGCGGGTGCTCGCGGGGATCCAGGTGCCTGCGGCGGAGCGACCGGACTTCCTGCAGCACCTGAACGAGCTGCACTACGCGTACGTCGAGGAGACCGCCAACCCCGCCTACCGCATGTTTCTCGGCGCCTGAGGGGCTCACGGCGCGGGCTGGCGACTCTCGAGCAGCCACTCGCGCCAGATCGCCAGCAGCACGGCGAGAATCACCGGTCCGACGAACAGTCCCACCAGGCCGAACGCGGCAAGGCCCCCCAGCACGCCGAACATGACGATCAAAAAGGGAATCTCCGCCTCGCGGCTGATGAGCAGCGGCCGCACGACGTGGTCGGTCCAGCCCATGACGATGCCTCCCCAGATGAGCAGTCCCAAGGCGGCTACCGTGCTTCCCTTCATGAAGAGCCACGCGCATACACAACCCCAGATCGTCGGCGCGGCGAATGGAATCAGCCCGCACACGGTGGTGAGCGCGGCGAGGAACACCGGCGCACCCGTGCCGGCGGCCCAGTACCCGAGGCCCACCAGCACGCCCTGCACGAGCGCCGCGAGCACCAGCCCGTAGACTACCGCCTTGACGGTCTGCTCGATGGCCAGGAGGTAGTTGTGCACACGCGGCCCGAGCACCTGCTCGAGTGCGCGCGCGACCTGTCGCGCGAAGCGCTGGCCGCGCTGGTAGACGAAGAACAGACTCACCACGGTCAGCACCAGCTTTGCGGCGTTGCGACCAATGCCGCCGATTACGTGCGTGATCTCGTCGAAGAAATGGTCGGCGAACTTGCGCAACTCGACTGCGAGAGCATGCGGGTCCTGTGCGGCGCGTGCCGTGAGATCGCGCAGGTGATCGCCGATCCAGGGAAGCTTCAGCACGGCGGGCGGCAGCTGCACGCCGCCGGCGAGTAGCGCCTGCGTGTCGTGCCAGGCGCGTGTCAGTTCGATGCGCAGCACCACTACGAGCCAGGCGAGGGGCGCGATCACCGCCGCGGATACCGCCGTGGTCATGAGGAGTGAGGCGAGGACGCTGCGCCCGCGACACAGGCTCAGCAACCGTTCGTAGCCCGCCCAGGTTACGAAGGCGAGAATGGCGGCCCACACCACCGGGACGATAAACGGCTCCATCACGCGAAAGCCGAGCAGCACCAGCCCGGCGAGCAGCGCCACGGTGATCAGCCGGCGCAGCCACGCAGCGGATACGAAGTCTTCCATGGTTCGGCGCCCGCGCGATCAGGTGAGGCCGGCGGCATCGGAAACAAACATGATCAGCGCGAGCAGCATGCCACTCGCGAGCGCCATGTGGCGGCGCAGAGCGAGATAGGCCGGCGGCAGCTGACACCCGAGGGCGCGATGCTCGTACAGCCAGAAGCCGCCGCCCCCGACCACCAGCAGCGCCAGTCCGCGCTGCCCGCCGACCAGCACCGCAGCGGCGGCGGCGAGCGCCGCCGCCAGCGCGCCGCCGAACCCGGCGCGCGGTGGCGACAGCCGTCCGGCGAGCACCAGTCCCCAGTGCACCCCACCGGCACCGGCGAGCAGCACCGCGCCCGAGGCGATCGCGGCGCGCTGCGCGAGCTGCTGCGCAGCGTAGGAGGGCAGCAGACCTACACCGGCCAGACACAACACCAGCGGCGTCACCAGCAGATAGCCGCTCCACTCCGCGACATCGAGTTGCGTCGTACGCGCGCCGTTTTCCGTCGTTCCCACGGTCGGATCATGCCACGGGCGCCGGGCGTCGCGCGGCTCTTGACGCCGCACCCGCTACGCAGGCAGGCTTCGCGCGGCGTGAGGTGACCGTTCAAACGCGCGCGGCCGAAGGCTGTGGCCGAAGCGCGGGGGAACGGCTCAAACGGGAAGTCCGGTGAGGATTCGTCCGAACCCGGCGCTGCCCCCGCAACGGTAATCGAGATCAGGCGGATCACGTGAGCCACTGCGCCTTAAGGGCGCGGGAAGGCGGTTCGCCGGAGTTGCCACTCCAGCTCGAGAGCCCGGAGACCGGCCTCGCGAGTTAACCGACGGGCGTCGCGGCGGGCGATGCTGGTTGCGCGGCAGCAGGCGAGGCCTGCCGCGCGCCCCAGCTTCGGGGAATGCCACGACGTGCGCGGGCACGGGTGTGTGCATTTTCAGGAGCTTCCCATGACAACAGGTCTCAATCTGCGCCGTGCGCTCGCGCATGCCGCGCCGCCGTCGCTCTTGCACCTTCCCGTCACCTCCGTCGCGCTGCTGGCCGGGGTCTCCGTCAGCGCGTACGCCAGCGATGGCGACGAGCTGCAGGCTGTGGTGATCACGGCAACGCGCCTTCCGACGCCGGTGTCGGCAGTCGCGAGCAGCATCACAGTCGTGACCGCCGAGGACATCGCCGCTCGGCAGGAACGCACGATCGCCGACGTCCTCAAGGACGTCCCCGGCCTTAACGTCGTGCAGACCGGAGGGCCCGGCGGGGTCACCTCGGTCTTCATACGCGGCACCAACTCCAATCACACCAAGGTGTTTATCGACGGCATCGATGTCAGCGACCCGAGCAACTCTACGGGCGCGTTCGATTTCGGACAGCTGCTGACACCTGACATCGAGCGCGTCGAGGTGCTGCGCGGCCCGCAAAGCGGCCTGTACGGCTCGGATGCCATCGGCGGCGTCATCACCATCATCACCAAGTCGGGCTCCGGGCCGATGACGCTTGCGGCCGGTCTCGAAGGCGGCACCTTCGACACTTTCAACCAGGCCGCCAGCCTGAGCGGCTCGCAGGACGGCCTTCACTACACTGCCAACGTGCTGCATTTCCACGCCGGTGCCACCCCGGTGACGCCGCTCGATCTGCTCGCGCCGGGCGAGGCGCGCATCGACGACTACGACGACAACCTGACGCTCTCCACCAAGCTCGGCTACGACGTCACCCGGGATTTCGACCTCGGGCTGGTCGCCCGGTATACCGACATCCACCTGCGCACGACGGGCGAGGACTACCCGCCGCCGCTCTACGTGGGCGTGCCGGCCTCGGAGCAAACCACTGCGGCAACCGACGAGTACTTCATGCGCCTGACGGCGCACCTCAAATCCTTCGAGGGCGTCTTCGACCAGACCCTCGGGCTCGCCTACTCGCACTTGCGCACCGACACCGTGGTGCCCGACACCGCGCCCGCCCTCAACACCGGCGAGCGCCGCAAGGCCGACTGGCAGGGCAACCTCCGCCTGGCGACGGCCGAGACGCTCGTGGTCGGCGCCGAGTACGAGCGCGACGACATCAGCGAGCCGATCACCGCCGACGTGCACATCGGTTCCGGCTATGCGGAGCTGCAGTCGCAGATCGGCACTCACTGGTTCTCGGCTCTCAACCTGCGCTACGACGACAACAGTCGTTTCGGCGCCAAGACGACCTGGCGCTTTGCACCGGCCTTCAGTGTCGCGGACACCGACACGAAGCTCAAAGCCTCGGTCGGCACCGGCTTCAAGGCACCGACCCTGAGCGAGCTGTACCAGAACTTCCCGCCGTTCTTCTTCGCCAATCCCAATCTCAAGCCCGAGAGCAGCACGGGATACGACGCAGGCTTCGAGCAGGGATTGGCGCACGGGGCGTTGCGCTTCGGGGTGACGTACTACCACAACCACATCACCAACCTCATCACGACCGACGTAACTGGCACGACCTACGCCAACATCGGACTTGCGACTACGCAGGGCATCGAGAGCTTCATAGCGTACCAGCCCCTTGAGCAGCTGCTGCTGAGGATCGACTACACCTACACCGAGGCCAGCGACGACGTGCTGAACCAGCCGCTGCTGCGGCGGCCGAAGAACAAGGGCACCTTCATCGCCACCTGGCAGGCCACCCGCGCGTGGCAGTGGAGCCTGGACATCCTCTCGGTGGGCGGCTGGGTCGACTTCAGCCGGGACGGATTGACGTCGGGCATCGACGCGCCTGGCTACACGACGGTCAACATCGCCACCACCTACGACCTCGGACCGCACTGGGCGCTGTTTGCGCGCGTCAACAACCTGTTCGACCGCCACTACGAGAATCCGGTCGGCTTCCTGCAGCCGAGCCTTGGCGCCTACGCGGGCATCAAGGTGACGCTCTGAGCCAAAGCTGGTGCCGCATCGCCGGGCGACCGCCGCTGCCCACGCAGGCGCGCGTTGGCCGGGGAGGGGTTCCTCTCTCCGGCAGGCGGAGTGATACTCTCGCGCTCGGCATGAGCGACCCGAGCGAGACTCCCGCACCCGCCGCGGCGCCGACCGAGAGCGAGCGCACCTGGGGCATGCTCGCGCACCTCGCCGCGCTGGTGGGACTGGTCGTGCCCATGGCCGGCAACGTGCTCGGACCACTCGTGGTGCTGCTTACGCGGCGCGACAACTCCGCCTTCGTCACCGCGCACGTGAAGGAGGCGCTGAACTTCAACATCACGGTCACCATGGCCGCGGTGGTCTGCGCACTGCTCGCGCTCGTATTCATCGGCCTGCTGCTCGGCACGGCGCTCTTCATCGCCTGGCTGGTGCTGACACTGATTGCGGCGATCCGTGCGAGCGAGGGGGAAGGCTATCGCTACCCCTTCTCGCTGCGGTTCGTGAAGTGACACCCGCGGTTTGCTGAGCGAATCCGCGACTCTTCAGCAAGTCCCTTCTGATCACATAACTTATTGATTTTTAATATCGGTTTAATGAAAATATGTATTTGAATACATAGCTGTTTGTCTATACAGTTTATCCATGCGACGCACGATCATCGGCCGGCATGCGTTCCCGGGTCGGGGAGCCCTTGCAAATCCACCGGGCCGCTTTGACCGGCGGCAGCTCGAAGTGGCCGACGACGGCTGGTACCAGGATGAGGTACCCGAGTCGATTCCCGTCACGCTCGAGCCGGATCATGCGCGCGAAGTCATCACTACCAATGACTCGCCTGACATCCCCTTTGAGCAGTCGGTCAATCCCTACCGGGGATGCAGTCATGCGTGCTCCTATTGCTACGCACGTCCGAGCCACTCCTACATGGGGCTATCGCCGGGGCTCGATTTTGAAACGCGCCTTTTCTACAAGGCCGACGCAGCGAGGTTGCTCGAGGAGCAGCTGGCGCGTCCCGGGTATGCCTGCAAGCCCATCATGCTCGGTGCCAACACCGACCCGTATCAGCCGCTCGAGCGGCGCATGCGCGTCACTCGCTCGGTTCTCGAGGTGCTCGCGAGCACACGCCACCCCGTGAGCGTCATCACGAAGAGCGCGCTGGTACTGCGCGATCTGGACCTGCTCACGCAGCTCGCGCGGCAGGGGCTGACTAGCGTTGCGCTCAGCATCACGACGCTCGATGTTGAGCTCAAGCGCCGGATGGAGCCGCAGACGGCATCACCTGCGGCACGCTTGCGCACGCTCGCCACGCTGCACGAGGCAGGCGTGCCGTGTGGCGTGTTGGTGGCGCCGGTGATCCCCGCGCTCAACGACCACGAACTGGAAGACATCCTCGCCGCCGCCGCGCAGGCCGGCGCCCGCTGGGCGGGTTATGTGCTGTTGCGGCTGCCGTACGAGATCAAGGATCTCTTCGCCGCGTGGCTGACCGAGCACTACCCGCAGCGCGCCGAGCACGTGATGTCACTCATCCGCGCCATGCGCGGCGGGCGCGAAAACGACCCGCGCTTCGGCGCGCGCATGCGCGGCACGGGCCCCTATGCGCTGTTGCTCAAGAACCGCTTCCGGCTCGCCTGTCGGCGGCTGAACCTGAATGTCACTGGACGCGATGCCCTCAGCACGACGCTCTTCCGGCCCCCTGTTGGCCCTGGAGGGCAGCTGCGACTTGGCCTTTAGCACGCTCGACGCTGCGGAACCGGGGGCGCGCAAGACCGGTCAGATTGACCTAAGCAGTGGCATACTCTGCGCGTTCAGAACGGCGGGGAGCCCACCAAGAACGGCCGTGGCCCCGGTTTGAAAGGCGTGCCGAGCGGCGGTGCTCTCCCGACTTCGTCGGTTGAGGGCCGGAGTGGCCCGGGGGGGAGGCTTCATGGATTGCGCAGGTGACGGACTGGCCGCCTATGGTGACAGCGCGACGGACCGCCCGAAATCAGTTGGAACCCGCCAACACAACGCAGCCGTGGGCTCCGGCCGACCACGCGACCATGGTGGAGCTGAAGCGCAGGCCCTCGGCGCCGCCGTTGCACACACCCGCTGAAAGGGCCATGAGCCTCGCCGGCACCGCGCCACCCGAGCGCGCGCTCAAAGCGCGCTATGTGCTGCACGAGCGTCTCGGGGTCGGCGGCCAGGGCGAGGTCTGGCGCGCCCATGATCCCGAGCGTGGCGAGGACATTGCGCTCAAGATCCTGCGTCCCGCACCCGCGCGCAGTGCCGCCGCGTGGGATGCGCTGGTGCACGAGTACGAGAGCGCAACCCGGCTGGATCATCCGTACATACTCAAGGTGTACCCGCCCGAACGCGAGGAGGAGACATTCCTCCTGCCAATGGAGCTGGCCGTCGGGGGCGACCTGCGCCGCCTGCGCGGCGGGAGCTATCTCACCATCATCCCGGTGCTGATCGAAGTGGCGCAGGCGCTCGAGCACGCGCACGAGCGTGGTGTGATTCATCGCGACCTCAAGCCCGGTAACGTGTTGTTCGACGCGCGCGGACGCGTGCAGCTTGCGGACTTTGGTGTTTCCGGGCGTGCGCCCGACGCTGGAACCGACGCCCTGATCCGAGGGCTTTCGCCGTTCACGGCAAGTCCCGAGCAGTTGCGCGGCGAGCCGCCGGCGCCCGGCGACGACATCTATGGCCTCGGCGCCCTCGCTTACGAGCTGCTGTCACGCTACCCGCCCCACTACCCGAATTTCGACGCGCGGCGCGTGCAAGAGGAGCCCGTGCCGCCGCTCGTGCCGGCAGAGCAGATTCCGCCGCAGCTGGATGTGCTGATTGCCCGTATGCTCGCCAAGGACGCGAGGGAGCGACCCTCGTCCATGCACGAGGTCATCGAGGACCTCGAGGCTGCCCTCAACGACACGCTTACCTTCGACTACGAGCCCTCCGAGGAGTCGCACGACGAGCCTCCCTCCACCGCGGCAACTCCAGCGGAGGAGATCTTTGCGACGCGCCCGGGCGTGCTGCTGACGCCTGCGCTGCAGCGCGCTGCACCGGAGGTGCGACCCGCCCTGACCGCCCACAGCGAGGAGGATGACCCGCTGTGGCAGGAGCTGCGCGACACACCGATTCCGGGCCGGCGGCTCGAGCCGATGCGCAGCGGCTTGCCGCGGACGCTGCTCGCTCTCACGGTCGTTGCCGCCGCGGCGCTCGCGGTGTTCTTCGTGCTGCCGCGATACTTCGGTGTTGCCGTGCCGGTGCTGCGACTACCGGCCACTCCTGCGGCCACGAGTGCCGCAGCTCGCCCGACGCCTGCCGGCGCGCCGCCGTCGGCAGTGCCTCCGGCCAGCGCCTCGACGGCGGCGGAGGCCGCGCGCTCAACGGATGCGCAGGGCACGGCGCAGCGGACTGCGACGTCCGGCGCCGCGTTCAGCGACGACGGCTACGCGCGGGCCGCAGGCGAAGGCTTCGCGGCGCTCGGCGCGGGGCGACTCGACCAGGCACGCGCCGCGTTCGAGCGTGCGCGCGCGCTGCGGCCCGACGGCGCGGAGGCGCTCGAGGGGCTGCGCCGCGTCGATGCGGAGAACAGCGCACGCGTGCTTGGCGGCGTGCGTGCCCGCGCGGAGGACTTCGAGGCCCAGGAGCGCTGGGAGGATGCGCTCGCCGCGTACAGTGCGATCCTCAGGCGTGATCCCTCGGCAACCTTCGCACGGGAGGGCAAGGCGCGCGTTGCCGCACGCATGGAGCTGCGCGACTCGCTGCAGGCACTGATCGATCGTCCTGACCGGCTGGCCAACTCGCAGTCGGTGCGCGACCGGGCTGCGGCGCTGCTGCAAAGCGCCGAGGAGCAGCCTGCGCCCGGTCTGGAGCTGCGCGAGCAGATTGCGAAACTGACATCGCTGCTGCCGGGACTGGACAAGCCGGTGCACGTGTCACTCGTATCGGACAGTGTGACGCAGGTTGCCATTCCCACCGTGGGAAGCTTCGGCAGCTTCGCGCAGCGTGATATCGAGCTCAAACCCGGGCATTACACCGTGATCGGCACGCGCGATGGCTATCGCGACGTTCGCCGCGACATCACCGTGAGCCCGGGCCAGGAGAACCAAACGATCAGCGTTCGCTGCGACGAGCAGATCTGAGGCCTGCGTGAGCGCTCACCGCCGCGGGCGTGCCTGGTGCTGGCGCGGTGGCTGACGAAGCTCGCGCGTCAACGTGCGCATCGTCGATCGGGCCGCAGAGCCGGGCACGACCTCGCGCGCGCTTGCCGTCCAGACGCGCACCCTCGAGTTGTACTGGCAGCTCGACCTCGCCGACGCGGTGCTCGAGCGCGGTCACCGCGTTCCAGCTGTCAACCTGTGCGCGCGAAACTCTCGGCACCGGCTCCCGCGGTGGCACTCACCGGCAGGTCTTTTACGTCGCCGACATCGACCGCAGCGGCCCGCTCGTCGACGGCGAGCTGCGCGTCGGTCTGGATGAGGCTGATTTCCTTGCAGTATTCCCGATGACCGGACGCGCTCCGCCTGCTGCAGGCCGACACCTACGTCGCGCTCGCGCAGCCTGCCGCCGAGGCGTTAGGCTATCGAGCGCTATTTCGCCGAGCGCGGACTGCGCCCTCCCGTGCATGCGTCCTGACGCGTCGCGGCGGCTGGCACGCGTTACCCCGGCAGCAGCGCGGCCTTGCCGCGGAGCGCGCGCCCTCCTAAGCTTCGGCGAAAACAACACAGCGGTGCACCAATGGCAGACGCAGACGGCAAGATCGTGCTGCTCGCCGGGGCGAGCGGGCTGACAGGCGGCTGTGCGCTCGAGGCGCTGCTCGGGGCGCCGGATGTGAGCCGCGTCATCGCCATCACCCGTCGCCCGCTCGGGCGCGAGCATCCGCGTCTCGCCAATCGCATCGTGCAGTTCGAGCGTCTCGAGACGCAGCTCAAGGGGGCCAATTGTGATGTGGCGTTGTGCTGTCTCGGCACGACGCTGCGCAAGGCGGGTTCGCAGCAGCGTTTTCGTGCGGTCGACGTCGACTGTGTGCTGGCCTTCGCCCGGGCAGCGCGCGCCGCAGGCGCCAAGCGCTTCGTGGTGGTGTCGAGCGCCGGCGCCGACCCGAACTCACGCAACTTCTATCTGCGCACCAAGGGCGAAATGGAGGAGGAGCTCGAAGCGGTCGGGTTCGAGTCACTCGACATCCTGCAGCCGGCTCTGCTGCTGGCCTGGCGCAGCGAGATGCGCCCGCTCGAACTCGCCGCGCGCGGCCTCATGCCGCTTCTGAACCCCCTGCTGCGTGGCAAGTACCTGCCTTACCGCGGCATCTCAGCGCGCAGCGTCGGCGCTGCGATGCTCGGCGCTACCCGCTCCGGCCGCCGCGGAGTGCAACGCTACACCTATGAGGGCATCGAGGCGCTGTCACGCATGGCGCCGCGTGCGCGAGCGCCCGCGCCGGCGAAAGCGCCGGCCCGCGCCCGCTAGCGCGCCTCGGCGGCTCATTGCGCGCATGCGCGTCGCACCGAGCCTCCTCGCCGCGCTGCTGCTCGCCGGGTGTGTCGCCGGACCTGCCCCGCCGCCGCGCCCCCCGCCTCCACCGCCGGTACCGCCCGCCTCGCCCGCAGACACCGGCGCGGTGATCGCCGGCATCGCGGCTTCCCTCGTCGGCACGCACTATCAGTTCGGAGGCGCCGATCAGGGCGGCTTCGACTGCAGCGGGCTCGCGCTCTACGTGCACGAGCGCGTCGGGCTCGCCATCCCGCGCACCGCCGCCGCCCAGCAGCGTGCGGCGCAAGCTGTGCCGCGCGCGCAGCTCGCGCCGGGAGATCTGGTGTTCTTCCACATTCGCTCGCGCGGCGTCGATCACGTCGGCATCTACGCCGGCGACGGCCGCTTCATCCACGCACCGCGCGCGGGACTCGCCGTGACCTTCGCGGATCTCAGTGGCGGCTTCTACGCGCACCACTTCGCCGCCGCCGGCCGATTCTGGCAGACGGCGGCCGTGCAAGCGATGGACATAAGGTGCCCCACACGCAGCTGTCGCCGATATGTGACACTAGTGAGAGACGCGACACATTTTCGGACTTGACTGCGCTGCGCGACGATTTGACACTTGGCAGTAGTGATAAGGGCAAACCCGTTGAAAGACGGGGACGCAAAGCCACCGGTCTAAAGGACGGGTTCCTATGACGGCGGGGCTGCCACGATCGCGCAGCCAGAGCGCGAGTGCCAGCAACTCCCGTCACGTTTGAATCCCAGGTCCTCGGGCCGTGGCGGTGTTAGTTCGGGGAAGTTATGACAGCAACGCCCAACTTCGCTTCCGGCGCCCGTGCCGGCGCCGAAGCCGGGGGTGCGGCGGCACCTGCGGCAAGCGCAGCGCCGTTCGTTCTCAATCTGTGCTCATCGTCCACGCCGATGGCGCTCGCGCAGACGGACCTGCCGGAGCTGCGGCGCTTCACGTTCTTCGTCAGCCGCCGCTTCGAGGAAGGCCGCGAGCGCTTTCGCCTGCACATGGGCTACTTCGCAACGCTTGCCGAGGCGGAGGAGTGGCTGGGCGTAGTCCGCGATATCTATCCGGGCGCCTGGGCGGGAGAGGCTCCGGGGCGCAAGCTCCGCGAGCGCGCCGCAGCCGCCGCGGCCGCGCAGGCGCAGCACGCCGCCGGACCACAGCCACATGCGCCGCCCGCCGCCACGCGAGCTGCGCTGCCGCCGCGCGCGGCGCCTGCCCCGCCGACTGCCGCCGCACCGGTCCATCCCGGCGCCCTGCATGTCCCCGTGGTGCACGCCGCTCCGCGCCTTGCGCCGCTCGCGCGGCCGCCGGCAGCACCGCCGGTCGTGAAGCCTGCGGCGCGTCCGCCGGGTGCCGCCGCACCGCCCGCGCAGCCTGCGCAGGCGCCGGGCGCCAGCCAGAGGCGACCTGCCACGCCGCCGCGAACGAGCGCGCCCGCCGCACCGCGCGCGCCCGTGCCGCCGGCGACCGCCACCCGACCCGCCAGCGCGGACCCGCCGCGCCACCCCGCGGTGCCGCCCGCCCGCACTGCGCAGGCGCCACGCCTTCAGGCGGGCGCCCCAACGGTGCCCGCCCGCGCGACGCAGCCGCCCGCGGCCCGGCCGGCGGTGAAGCCGGTGTTCGAGGACTCGAACGTGCGCGAGGTGCTCAAGGCGCTCGGCGATGCGAGCGCCACCGGCGAAACGCGCCTGATGCGCGCGCCGCCGCCGCCGCGCGAGGGGACTACCGAGAGCAGCTCCCTGAGCGACACGCAGGTGCTCAAACTGCTCGAGACGCGCCGCGCCGAAGGCGGCGAGACGCCGCCGGCCGAGGTCACCGAGGGTGGGATTCCGCTGCTCAAGCCCGACGACACCGGCACGCGCCGTGCGCTCAAGGAGGCGGTGGCGGGCAACGCTCCGGTTTCCTTTGCCGTGCAGCTGCAATGGTCGGTGCAGCCGGTCGAGCTCGATAAGGTGCCGCCGCTCGCGATCTTCAGCGCCTATACCCTCTACACGGTCGAAGGCAGCCGCGACGGCCGCAAGTGGTACGGACTGCGCCTGGGCTTCTTCAGCGACGCGATCTCCGCCAAGCAGGTCGCCTACTACGTACGCTCCGAGTTCACCTCCGTCGCCGTCGTGCCGGTGAGCCCGCAGGAGAAGTCGCGCGCCACCGACCAGGACATGGCGGCGACGCTCGCAGCACCGGTGCCGACACGCACCGACGCGATGGACGAGTTCAAGCTGATCGATGATGACAGCACGGCCCGTGTGAAACCTGCGACGTCACCGGCACCGCCGCCCGCCGGCGCGGCCAAGGCGCCCGCAAAGACGCTGCCGAGAGTGGCGGTCGGCCGCGCGCTGAGCCGCAGCAGCGCGCCGCCGGCCCGCACCCGCGGTGGCAAGGTAGGCGCGCGCGAGCATCGCGGCACGCAGACCCTCGAGGAGACGCTGGAGATTCTCGGCGCCAGTCAGCTGTCGATCGACCGGGGAAGCGGGGAGACCCTGAACGACACGGGCGTTCGCCACCTGCGCGTCGAGGTGCAGCAAAAGAACTCGCCGTTTTCGAAGCTTCTCGAGCGCCTCAGCGAGCGGCTGAAGAAGCCGTAGCCGCGGCGCCGTCGAACTCCGCCCGCATCCAGCGCCGGTACGCCTCGAGGTTCGGCTCGCGTCCGAGGAAGTCGTGGGCCAGCTGCGCCGCCCCGCGTGGCGCCCGGCGTGAGCACCGTCTGACGGTAGCGCATGCCCGCCGGTCCACCGAGCGGATCCTTAGGGTCGAACTGCGCGAAGAAATCGAGCGCGATCAGCGAGTACAGGAGCTGGCGCTGGCGCCCACTCGCTCCTCCAGCATCTGCGATGGCGCCTCGATGAAGTTGCCCTCGACAGCGTCGTCCTTGTCGACCCCGCCAGGCGGTACTCGAGCAGCGTGCGCTCGAGGTAGTGGCGTGTGGGTCGCCGCGGGCACGGCCGCCGTCGCCAGGCTCACCGCTCCGTGGCGGTTCGCCTTCAGCGCTTGCCGAAGAGCTTCTCGAGCTCGGCGCGTGCCTTGTCGACCGCGGCGGTGTCGGGCGGGGTGTAGGCCGCGGCGCGGGGCTTGAAGTGGTCGCAGAAGTTCGCGCGCGTCTTGTCGCTCACTTCCTCCGCGGTCGGCTCGCGGCAGTGCTTGGCGACGCGCGGGTCATAGTCGACGCACATGCGGCACACGTGCAGCTCCGCGTGACACTTTGGGCACTCCTCGAGCCGCCGCAGCGGCAGGCTGAGAGCGGCGAGCGATGCGCCGCATCTCCAGCAGACCAGATCGTGGGCCATGGGCTCAAGCCTACTCCCTACCGGCCCGGTGCCGCCGCTCCCTCATATCAGGGCTTGGAGCGGTGCGTGCGTGTCGGCACGCGCCGGCGCCGACAGCGCTCCCGCCGCCGGAGGTGCCAGGGCAATCTGGCTAGTTCCCGAGGGCATGGTGGTGCTCCGCGTGGGGGTTTGCGCCCCGCGCCCTGGCGGTGCGGGTGCGCGCGCGCAGAAAGTCCCGCAGCACCCGCCCGGTGTGCGAGCGCTGCGCACGGCGCGCGATCTGCGCCGGCGCGCCTTGGGCAACGATGCGGCCGCCGCCGTCGCCCGCCTCCGGACCCATGTCGAGTATCCAGTCCGCCTCCGCCATGACGTCGAGGTTGTGCTCGACGACCACGGCAGTGTTGCCTGCAGCAACCAGCCGGTGCAGCACGTGGATCAGCCTCTCGACGTCGGCCATGTGCAGCCCCACGGTCGGCTCATCGAGTACGTAGAGCGTGTGCTTTGGCCGCCCGGGAGCGCGGCGCGCCTCGCTGTCGCGCACCTTCGACAGCTCGGTCACCAGCTTGATGCGCTGCGCCTCCCCGCCGGAGAGCGTGGGGCTCGGCTGGCCGAGGGTGAGGTAACCGAGGCCTACGTCCTGCAGCAGCTTGAGCGCGTGGTGCACGCGCGGATGGGCGGCAAAGAAGCCGACGGCGTCATCGACGTTCATGGCGAGCACCTCGCCGATGCTCACTCCGCGCCACAGCACCGCAAGCGTCTCGGAATTGAAGCGCTTGCCGCCACACACGTCGCACAGCACCTTCACGTCCGGAAGGAAGCTCATCTCGATGGTCCTGACGCCCTGACCGTCGCACGCCTCGCAGCGGCCGCCGGCGGTGTTGAAGGAGAAGCGACTGGCGCTGTAGCCGCGGATGCGTGCCTCGGTGGTACCGGCATAGATGCGGCGGATGTCGTCCCAGAAGCCGACGTAGGTGGCCGGGCACGAGCGCGGGGTCTTGCCGATCGGCGTCTGATCCACCTCGAGCACGCGATCGATGAGCTCGAGCCCGTGCACCGCCGCGCAGCCGACGAGTGCAGCCTTTCCCGGCGGGCGCGTACCGCGTTTGCGGCGCGGTGCGGCGTTACCGGCGAGCAGCCGCCGCAGGTTGGCGTACAGTACGTCGCGCGCCACAGTGGACTTGCCCGAGCCCGAGACGCCGGTGATCACCACCAGCCGGCCGAGCGGGATGCTCACGTCGCTTCCCCTCACGTTGTGCAGTGTCACACGCTCGAGCCGCAGCAGCGCCGTCGCGGCATTCACGGCGCGATGCGGCTGCGCCGGGTGCAGCAGCGGCTCGCGCAGGAAGCGCCCGGTGGTCGAGCGCGGATTGGCGATGAGGTCCGCGACCGTGCCAGCGCCCACCAGCTCCCCGCCGCGCACCCCGGCCCCGGGACCGAGATCGAGCACGTGATCGGCGCGGCGGATCGTCTCCTCGTCGTGCTCCACCACCACCAGCGTGTTGCGCTGGCCGGTGAGCTCGCTCAGCGACTCGAGCAGGATCTGGTTGTCGCGCGGGTGCAGGCCGATGGTGGGCTCATCCAGCACATAGCACACGCCCTGCAGGTTCGAGCCGAGCTGCGCCGCGAGGCGGATGCGCTGCGCCTCGCCACCCGAGAGCGTCGGCGCGGCGCGATCGAGCTGCAGGTAGCCGAGGCCGACGCGCTCGAGGAACTTGAGCCGCGCGCGCATCTCCGCGATCAGGTCGCGCGCGATCTCGCGCTCACGCGGTCCCAGGCGCAGCCGGGCGAAGAACTCCGCACTCGCCGCGACCGGCTCGGCGGCGAGCGCCGCGATCGAGCGCTCGCGGAAGCGCACGTTGAGCGCGGTCGGGTTGAGCCGCTCGCCGTGGCAGGCGCTGCAGGGCTCGGGCGTGTGCGCGTACCACTCGTTCCACCACAGCTCCTCGCCGCTCTGCTCCTCGTTGAAGCCCGGCATCTCCACGCCGGTGCCATAGCAGCTCTCGCACCAGCCGTGCTTGGAGTTGAACGAGAACAGCCGCGGGTCGAGCTCGGCGAAGCTGCGGCCGCAGTGCGGGCAGGCGCGGCGGGTAGAGAACACCGTGGCCCGTGCGGCGGCCTCGGGCAGCACGTGCACCAGGCCCTTGCCGAAGTCGAGCGCGCGCGCGAGTGCCGCCCGCAGCGCGCCCTCGGCCTTCACGCCGACGCGGAGCTCCGCCACCGGCAGCTCGATGGTGTGCTCGCGAAAGCGCGACAGCCGCGGCCACGGCGAGGTCGGCAGCAGCTCGCCGTCGACGCGCAGCGTGCGAAAGCCCTTCTTTGCCGCCCAGCGGGCGAGATCGGTGTAGTAACCCTTGCGCGCGACCACGAGCGGCGCAAGCAGCGCGAGCGACGAGCCGCGGTAGTCCCGCAGCAGCCGCGCGGCGATCGAGGCCGGGCTCTGCGGCTCGATGGCCACGTTGCAGTCCGGGCAGTACTGGGTGCCGAGCTTCACGTACAGCAGGCGCAGGAAGTGATAGATCTCGGTGAGCGTCGCCACCGTGCTCTTGCGGCCGCCGCGGCTGGTGCGCTGCTCGATCGCAACCGTGGGTGGAATGCCGAAGATCGCGTCCACGTCGGGGCGCGCCGCCGGCTGCACGAACTGCCGCGCGTAGGCATTGAGCGACTCGAGGTAGCGTCGCTGACCCTCGTTGAAGAGGATGTCGAAGGCGAGCGTCGACTTGCCGGAGCCGGATACCCCGGTGACGACTGTGAAGCGATCGCGCGGGATCTCGACGTCGATGTTCTTCAGGTTGTGCTCACGCGCCTTGTGGATGACCACCGCGCTCGCGTCATGCCCGTTGCCGCGCGCGTAGCTCGCCACCGGCTCGGCGACCGAGCCGCCAGGGCTCACGGCCGTCGCGGCAGGCGCCGGCGCTAGCGCCGCCGCATAGGCCGCGAGCGCCTGCCCGGTGAAGGAGCGGGGCTCGGCACGCACCTGCGCGGGCGTGCCGGCGCAGACGATCTCCCCGCCGCGCTCCCCGCCCTCGGGGCCCAGATCGATGATCCAATCGGCGGCACGGATCACGTCGAGGTTGTGCTCAATCACGAGCAGCGAGTGTCCCGCCACCAGCAGCTTGCGGAACGCACGCAGCAGCTTCGCCACGTCCTCGAAGTGCAGTCCCGTGGTCGGCTCGTCGAAGAGGAAGAGCTTGCCCTTGTGCGTAGTGCTCGAGAGCACCGAGCCGGCCTCGACGAGATGCCCGGCGAGCTTCAGCCGCTGCGCTTCGCCGCCCGAGAGCGTCGGCACCGGCTGCCCGAGCTTGAGATACTCGAGGCCCACATCCGCAAGCGGTCCCAGGCGCGCTGCCACCTCCGGCGCATCGGCAAAAAATGCCCGCGCCTCGGTCACGGTGAGCTCGAGCACGTCTGCGATGCTCAAGCGGCGCCCGTCGGCGCCCTCGCGGCGGATCTCGAGTACCTCGTCACGATAGCGCCGGCCGTTGCAGTCGGGGCAGCGCAGGTACACGTCAGAGAGGAACTGCATCTCGACATGCTCGAAGCCGTTGCCGCTGCAGCTCGGGCAGCGGCCGTTGCCGGAGTTGAAGCTGAAAGTGCCGGCGGTATAGCGCCGCTCCTGCGCCGTGGGCTCGGCGGCGAAGAGCGTGCGGATTGCGTCGAAGGCGCCGATGTAGCTTGCGGGGTTCGAGCGCGTGGTGCGGCCAATCGGGCTTTGGTCGACCAGCACGACGTCGTCGATGAGCTCGGCTCCGGAGAGCCCGGTGAAGCGCCCCGGAGCCTCCGTCGGCCGGCCACGGTACTTGAGGAGCGCGGGGTAGAGCACGTCCTCGACCAGTGTCGACTTTCCCGACCCGGACACGCCGGTGACGCACACCAAGCGCTTGAGCGGTACGCGCACGTCGAGGTTCTTGAGATTGTGTTCGGCAGCGCCGCGGAGCTCCAGCCAGCGGTTGGAGCGCGCCTCGGCCACGACGCCACCCGCGGCGTCTGCAGCGGGAGCGCGCGCGGCGCGCGTGCTCTCGGGCTCGCCCCAGGGGGCGACGCTGCGGCGGCCGCCGAGATACTCGCCGGTGAGCGAGCTGCTGGCACGGATCTCCCGCGGACTGCCGAAGAAGACAATGTGGCCGCCGCGCTCGCCGGCGCCGGGTCCGAGGTCGAGGATGCGATCGGCCTCGAGCATGATCTGCGGATCGTGCTCCACGACCACGAGCGAGTTGCCGGCATCGCGCAGGCGCTTCATCACGCCGATCACACGTCGCATGTCGCGCGGGTGCAGACCGATCGAAGGCTCATCGAGTACGAACAGCGTGTTGACGAGCGAGGTGCCGAGCGCGGTGGTGAGATTGATGCGCTGCACCTCACCCCCCGCCAGGGTGCGCGACTGGCGGTCGAGCGTGAGATAACCCAGCCCGACGTCCACCAGATAGCGAAAGCGCCCGCGGATTTCCGCGAGCAGCAACTCGCTCGCCTCATCGAGCGGCCGCGGCAGCGCAAGGCGTTGAAAGAACTGGCCAGCGCGCTCGATCGGCAGCAGCATCAGGTCATGAATGCACAGGCCCGGAAGGCTATCGAGGGTCTCGCGACTCCACTCCACGCCCCGCGGAAGGAAGCGCGGCGTGCCACCGAGCGCTGCCTCGGCGAGCTCGCGGCTGCCGATGCGCCATAGGAGACCCGCGGACTTCAGCCGCGCGCCCTCGCAGGCGCCGCAGGGCGTATAGGCGCGGTAGCGTGACAGCAGCACGCGCACGTGCATTTTGTAGGCACGCGTCTCGAGCCAGGCGAAAAAGCGCTTCGCCCCATACCACACCTTCTTCGACCAGTCGCCCTCGCCCTCGATCACCCAGCGGCGAGTCTCGGCAGGCAGCTCTCGCCAGGGCGTGTCAAGCGCAATGCCACGCAGCTTCGCGAATCTCTCCAGGTCCTCCTGGCACTCGGCATAGGACTTGGTCTGCCAGGGTTTGATCGCGCCGCCGCGCAGCGAGCGGGTCTCGTCGGGGATCACCAGCCCGTAGTCGATGCCGATGGTGCGGCCGAAGCCGCGGCAGCTGTCGCAGGCGCCGAGGGGCGAGTTGAACGAGAACTGGCTCGGCGTCGGGGCCTGGTAGGCAAGATCGCAGTCCGCGCAGTGCAGCTCGCTCGAGTAGCGCCAGGTATCGAGCCGCTGCGGCGGATCGCCGTCGTCGATGCTGTGTACGCTGAGGCGACCGCGTCCGACTCGCAACGCCGCCTCGAGCGATTCCAGCACCCGCGCTTGCGCATCCGCGATGCCGCGCAGGCGGTCCTGCACCACCTCGAGTGTCATGACGGGCGCGGCGGATGCCCGGCCGCGACGCTTGCGCGCGCCGCGCCCGGCCGCCGGCGCGCTCGCTGCCACCGCCGGTGCGGACGGTTCGAGAAAGCGCGTGTAGCCCTGCCGCTCGAGCAGCGCGCGCACCTCGTGCACGGTGAAGTTCGCCGGTACCGGCACCGGGAAGGTGATGAGCAACCGCGGCTCGCCCGCCGCGAGCGAGCGCTCGCGCAGGTCGGCATAGATGCTCTCGGCCGTGTCGCGCCGCACCGGCTTACCGCAGCGCTGGCAGTGCAGCTGCGCGGCACGCGCGAACAGCAGCTTGAGATGGTCGTTGAGCTCGGTCATGGTGCCGACGGTCGAGCGCGAGGTACGTACCGGGTTGGTCTGGTCGATGGCGATCGCCGGCGGGATGCCGGCAATCGACTCGACCTGCGGTTTGTCCATGCGATCGAGGAACTGACGTGCATAGGGCGAGAAGGTCTCGACGTAGCGGCGCTGGCCTTCGGCGTAGAGCGTGTCGAACACCAGCGACGACTTGCCGGAGCCCGAGACTCCCGTGACCACGATCAGCTCGTTGAGCGGGATATCGAGATCGAGGCTCTTGAGGTTGTTCTGGCGCGCACCACGCACCGAGATGGCATGGCGGCAGGCGTCGGTCATTCCGTCACCGTCGGCAGTCGCATAGAGGGTGCGCTTCGAGGCAGGCCAGCGCGAGCCTTGGCGTGATTGTAAAGGATCCATCAGCGCGGTGCGTCAACCGTGACCGTAATGATATCGGCGAGCAGCCCATTGCAATCCAGTGCCATTAGGCCCGGTCTACTGTATAAGGTGCCGCCATGCCTGAATGCACGTCGTTGGTGACGACATGCGTGGGCCAGTTGCGGTCGGCGGGCCCCAACGTCCTGACATGAGGAGAATGTCGAATGAATTCAAGAATCCTGTCCGGTGTTGCCCTGGCTGCCGCTGCCGCGGTGATGTTCTCGATGGCCGCGAGCGGCGTCCGTGCCGAGGCAGCCAAGGTCAAGTGCGAGGGTGTCAACTCCTGCAAGGGACACTCGGCCTGCAAGAGCGCCAACAATTCCTGCAAGGGTAAGAACTCCTGCAAGGGCAAGGGATTCCTGGAGATGACCCAGGCACAGTGCGACGCTGCCAAGGCGAAGGCTGGCAAGTCGTGACCTTGCGGCGGGCCGGGACGCCTGGCGCGCTCCGGCCCGCTCGTCTCCCATGCTGACGTATCCCGCGCTCGGTTTTGGCCTCGGACTGCGCGTCGATCACTACGAGGCCATCCTCGCCGGGCGTCCTGCCGTCGACTGGTTCGAGGCGCTCACCGAGAACTACCTGGTGCCGGGTGGCAAGCCGCTCGAGTACCTGATGCGCATCCGCGAGCGCTATCCGCTGGTGATGCACGGCGTGTCGCTCTCGATTGGCAGCACCGCCCCGCTCGATCGCGAATACCTGCGCCAGGTGAAGGCGCTGGCGGCACGCGTCGAGCCCGCGTGGATCTCCGATCACCTGTGCTGGACCGGGGTCGGGGGGCGCAACACCCACGACCTTCTGCCGCTGCCGTACACCGAGGAGGCGCTCGAGAACGTCGTGGAGCGGGTGCGCGCCGTGCAGGACATTCTCGGACGGCGCGTTCTGCTCGAGAACGTCTCCAGCTACGTGGCATTTCGCGACTCGCCTCTCACCGAGTGGGAGTTCCTCGCCGAGGTCGCGCGCCGCGCCGACTGTCTGATACTGCTCGACGTCAACAACATCTACGTGAGCGCGGTGAACCACGAGTTCGATGCGCTCGAGTACCTGGACGCCGTGCCCGCCGAGCGCGTGCAGCAGATTCATCTCGCCGGGCACGAGAATCATGGCGACTACCTGGTCGATACCCACGACCATCCCGTGCCGGACCCCGTGTGGGAGCTGTACGCGCACGCGGTGCGCCGCTTCGGGGCGGTCTCCACCATGATCGAGCGCGACGATCACATCCCGCCGCTCGCGGAGCTGTGCGCCGAGCTCGATGCAGCGCATGCGTTGTGCGAGCGCACGCGCGCCGCAGCGGTTGACGCCGCACGCGCGGCGGCCGCCGGCCGGCTGACTGGCGGCGCTCGTCCCACCGCCCGGCGCGCCCATGTGGCCGGCGGCGGCTCATGAGTGCGCTCTCGCGCGTGCAGGGTGACTTCCAGGACTACCTGCTGCGCGGGAATACGGCCGTGGAGAAGCACGTGGTCGGCACGGCGCGCGTACCGGTGGCGACGCGACTTGCCATCTACGCCGGCGCCTATCGCAGCAGACTCGCCGATGCGCTGGCAGCCAACTTCCCGGCACTCGCGAGGCTGCTCGGCGAGGTGGACTTCCGCAGGCTCGCCGGCGAGTACGTGCGCGCGCACGATTCGCCGTTCTTCTCGATCCGCTACTACGGCGATGCACTGGCGCAGTTCCTCTCGGCGCACGAGGACTACGCCGCGGCCCCGGTGCTTGCCGAGCTTGCCCGCTGGGAATGGGCGATGACGAGCGTCTTCGATGCCGCCGACGCCGTGCCGCTCGCGCACGAGACGCTCGCACGAGTGCCGCCGCAGCAGTGGGCGCAGCTGCGCTTGACGTTCCACCCGAGCCTGCAGCGGCTCACGCTGTGGTGGAACGTGCCGCAGCTGTGGCAGGCGCTCACCGAGGACATCACGCGGCCGGCGGCGAGCCTTGCGGCCGAGCCGCTGGAGTGGCTGCTGTGGCGGCAGGATCTGAGCACCTATTTTCGCTCGCTGCCGCAGACGGAAGCGGCGGCGCTCGATGGGGCGCTGCGCGGCTGGCCGTTCGGCGAGCTGTGCGAGCTCTTGTGCAGCGAGCTCGGCGAGGCGGGCGCGCCGGCGCAGGCGGCGACGCTGCTGCGCGGCTGGGTCGCTTCGGGACTCATCGTCAGCGCCGCCTGAGCGCACGCGCTGCGGCGCACGTTGCGCACTGGCAGGGCGCCGCCGGGCGCGGGGCGGCTCGCGTGCGCGCCCCCGAAGCACTGTGCCCGCCGTGGCGTACAATCGCGCGGCGACAACGCTGCAGGATCTGCCCATGCCCGCGCCGCGCTACGGCAACGTACTCGAGATGATCGGCAACACGCCGCTCATGGCGGTGCGCCGACTCGACACCGGGCCCTGCGAGCTGTTCCTCAAGCTCGAGAACCAGAACCCCGGCGGATCCATCAAGGACCGCATTGGTCTTTATCTGATCGAGCAGGCCGAGCGCGCCGGCAGCCTCAAGCCAGGCGCTACGCTGATCGAGGCGACCGCCGGCAACACCGGTCTGGGGCTCGCGCTGGTTGCGGCGCAGAAGGGCTACCGCCTGTTGCTGGTCATCCCCGACAAGATGAGCCAGGAGAAGATCTTCCACCTGAGAGCGATGGGCGCCGAGGTGATGCTGACGCGCTCGGACGTGAGCAAGGGGCACCCGGAGTACTACCGCGATGTCGCCGAGCGATTGGCGCGCGAGATGCCGGGGGCGTACTTCGTCAATCAGTTCGGCAATCCCGCCAACGCCCGCGCGCACGAGGAGACCACGGCGCCCGAGATCTGGGAGCAGATGGAGCATCGGCTGCACACGGTGGTGTGCGGTGCAGGCACCGGCGGCACGCTCGCCGGACTGACGCACTATTTCGCCCGTGTCGCGCCCGCGGCCGACATGGTGCTCGCCGATCCGCTCGGCTCCGCTCTGGCGCACTTCGCGCGCACCGGCAAACTCCCGGAGAAGACGACGCCGTGGCTGGTCGAGGGCATCGGTGGAGACTCGGTGCCACCGGTCGCGGACTTCTCGCGTGTCACCGCCACCTACAGCATTCCGGACGCGGATGCGTTTCGCACCTGCCGGGAGCTGCTCGCCCGCGAGGGCATCATCGCGGGCACCTCGACCGGTACGCTGCTCGCGGCGGCGCTGCGCTACTGCCGCGAGCAGCGCCGACCGAAGCGCGTGGTGACGTTCGTCTGCGACAGCGGCAACAAGTACCTGTCCAAGGTGTACAACGACTACTGGATGCTCGACCAGGGCTTCCTCGAGCGTACGCACCGCGGCGACCTGCGCGATCTCATTGCACGACCGCATTCCGAGCACGCCGCGGTGACGGTCAACTCGACCGAGACGGTGATGGCGGCGTACCGCCGCATGAAGCTCTACGATGTGTCACAGGTGCCGGTGATGCAGGACGGACGCATCGTCGGCATCGTCGACGAGGAGGACATCCTGCTCGAGGTCGTCGCCAAGCCCGAGCACTTCAACGAGCCGGTCAGCTGTGCCATGGCGAGTCACCTGGTGACGGTGCCGCTGGACGCGCCGGTGTCGCAGCTCATGGAGATCTTCAAACGCGGCATGGTCGCCATCGTCATGCACGACAACGAGTTTCAGGGACTCATCACGCGCATCGATCTGCTCAACTGGCTGCGACGGAAGCTGTGAACCGTCGCACGTATCCGTGATCGCAAAAAAGGATTTTTGGGGACGCCGCGAGTACATTGCGCTGCGCACTCCCTGCTGCGCGCAAGCCCGGGGTGGCCATCCCTGGCCAGCCGTTCGCCGCACGCGGCAAACCCCTGTAGGCTGCGGGCGCGCCGTCCGTGGCGCACATGCCCCCAAAAGTCCTTTTTTGCACTCACGTCTGCGGCTGACGGGTTCCCAATGAGTAACGAGAGTTCTACACAGAGGTTTGCGACGCGCGTGATCCACGGCGGGCAGCATCCCGATCCGCTCACCGGGGCGGTGATGCCGCCGATCTACGCGACTTCGACCTACGTGCAGTCGAGCCCCGGCGTTCACCAGGGCTACGACTACTCGCGCACCCGCAATCCCACCCGCGATGCGCTGCAGGCGGCACTCGCCAACCTCGAGGGAGGCACGGCCGCCTTCGCATTTGCCTCGGGCATGGCCGCGAGCGCAACGCTCCTGGAGCTGCTCGATGCCGGCTCGCATATCGTCGCCATGCACGATCTGTACGGCGGCAGTTACCGGCTGCTCGAGAACGTTCGCCGGCGCTCGGCCGGACACAGCGTGTCGTTCGTCGACCTGTCAAAGCCCGCGGCGCTCGCCGCCGCGATCCGCCCCGAGACGCGCCTGGTGTGGGTGGAGACCCCGACTAACCCGCTGCTGAAGCTGGTCGACCTCACGGCGGTGGCGCGCATCGCGCACGATCACGGCCTGCTCGCGGTATGCGACAACACCTTCGCGACACCCTACATTCAGCGCCCGCTCGAGCACGGCTTCGACATCGTGGTGCACTCGACCACCAAGTACCTGAACGGACACTCCGACGCCGTCGGCGGCGCCGCGGTCGTGCGCGAGGGATCGGATCTCGGCGAGCGCATCGCTTACCTGCAGAACGCGGTCGGCGGGGTACCGGGGCCCTTCGACTCGTTTCTCACGCTGCGCGGGATAAAGACGCTGGCGCTGCGCATGGAGCGCCACTGCACCAATGCGCTGGCCGTGGCGCAGTTCCTCGAAAGCCATCCGCAGGTCGAGCAGGTGCGCTACCCCGGTCTCGCCAGCCATCCGCAGCATGCGCTTGCACGACGCCAGATGAGCGCAGGCTACGGCGGCATCGTCACCGCCGTGCTGCGCGGCGGGCTCGAGGCGGCGCGCCGCGCGCTCGAGCGCTGCCGCCTGTTCGGCCTCGCCGAGAGCCTGGGCGGCGTCGAGAGCCTGATCGAGCACCCCGGGATGATGACGCACGCCTCGCTTCCGGCGGAGGTGCGCGCCTCACTCGGCATCAGCGACGGGCTCATCCGCCTGTCGGTCGGAGTGGAGGACGTCGAGGACCTGATCGCGGAGCTGCGCCAGGCGCTCGGCTGAGCCCGCGTGCCGCGCCAGCCGAGCGGGTGGTGTCAGGGGAGCAGACCCGCCTCGCTGGTGAGATAGACGGCGTAGGTACCCAGCCAGTGTCCGCCTTCGTAGTGCTCGCCGGTGACCGCGGGCAGCGATGCCGCGGCGTGCTCGCGCGCGCTCGAGAGGAGCGCAGCGATGCGCGCATCGTGCGGCGGCAGCCCGTGTGCCATGCCTTCGAGCATCCACGCGCGGCTGAGGTTGAGCCCATCGATGTGCGCGAGCTTCGGGTCGGAGCGGTCGGTCACCACGCCCGGCGACAGCCACGGCGCGTGCCCGCCGGAGCCGACCTTGCCGCTGCGCGGAATCCGCGGCAGGAAAGCCGACAGCCACTGCGCGAAGTCCGGCGGCGGCAGCACCCGGCGCATGAAGTCAGCTTCGGCCAGACAGGGCGACAGGAAGTCCTCGCCCGAGGGCTCGTAGGCGAGCGGGCAGTTGCGATCGTGCAGGTAGAAGCGCTGCGCGGCATCGGTGAGCAGCCCGCGCATGTGCGCATCGCCACCGCGCGCCGCCCAGTCCCAGACGAGGCCGAAGGCGAAGGCGGTCTGGTCGTGCTCGCCGATGCGGATCGGGTAGTGCAGCTTCGGCAGCCAGCTCGCGAGCCGCGCCGCGCCCTCGGTCTCGAGGGGGGCGAGCGTCGCGGACCAGCGGCGTGCATCCGCATCGTCCCACTGACGCAGCTCCGCCGCCAGCCGCAGCAGCCACGCAAGCCCGTACGGGCGCTCGAACGAGGCGCGGCCGGCGCCCCGCAGGTACGCGAGCTCTGCGGCGATGTTCTGCGGCGTGAAGCTGCGGGCGAGCTCCGCGCGCGCCGTGGCGGCGAACGGTGCCTGTGGGTATAGCCGCAGCAGCCGTACGAGCAGCCAGTGCCCGTGAACGTCTGAGTGCCAGTCGAGACAGCCGTAGAACGCCGGTGTCAGCTCGTGCGGCGGACGGGCGTCGGCGGCGCTGTTGAGCGTATGACTGATGTGATTGGGATACTCCTGGTGCAGGCACTTCAGCGCCAGCGCCGCGAAGCGTGCGGCCGCCGCGGCATCGAGCGCGCCGCCTGTCGCGGCCGCGTCCGGCGGCGCTGACGACGACGGCAGTGCTGGCGGCGCGGCGCTGAGCGCGACTGCGACGGCCATGCCCGCCAGGACTGCCCGCGCCCACTCGCGTGCTGTGCGATGTCTCACGGGCACATGTTACGCTCGCGGTCGTGACCGAGCCGCTGCCCCTCGTGCTGATCCCCGGACTTGCCGGCTCCGCGCGTCTGTACGCGCCGCAGATCCCACGGCTGTGGCGCGAAGGTCCCGTCATGATCGCCGATCACACGCGCGACGACAGCATGGCAGCGATTGCCCGCCACATCCTCGAGCGCGCACCGCGCGTGTTCGCGCTCGCGGGGCTGTCGATGGGCGGCTACATCTCCTTCGAGATCCTGCGCCAGGCGCCCGAGCGGGTCGCGCGGCTTGCGCTGCTCGACACCAGCCCCGCGCCCGACACGGCGGAGCAGAGCGCCATGCGGCGCGCGCAGATGGCCCTCGTCGCGCAGGGACGCTTCGCCGAGGTACTCGACGCAATGTTTCCGCGCCTGGTACACCGCTCGCGGCGCGAAGACCGCGCCCTGCGCGAGGTGTTCGACGCCATGGCGCAGGAGGTCGGCCCCGAGGGCTACCTCAGGCAGCAGACCGCCAACATCGCGCGTCCCGACTCGCGAGCGCTGCTCGGCAGCATCCGCTGCCCGACGCTGGTGCTGGTCGGCGACGGCGACGAGGTCACACCGCCCGAGCGCGCTGCAGAGATGGCGCACGGCATCGCGGGCGCGCTGCTGGTGAGCGTGCCGCAGTGCGGGCACCTCTCGGCGCTCGAGAGGCCGCAAGAGGTGACACGCGCCCTGCTCGAATGGCTGCGTTCCTGAAGGCTGCAGCGATGAGCGCCGTGGCGCAGCGGGCGCTGCTTCTCGCGCATCCCGACACGCCGGGCGAGGCGGTGTGGAGCATCGCGGTGGGGGCGCAGCTCACCGACGGCACGCACCTCGCCTGTCACTACGCACTGCACGGTGACATGGCACGCGTGCGCATACCCGGCCCGGGCGCCGGGCGAAGGTCCGACGGCCTGTGGAAACACACCTGCTTCGAGGCGTTCGTCGCCGCGCAAGGTGAGAAGGACTACTACGAGTTCAACTTCTCGCCCGCGTTCGACTGGGCCGCGTATCGCTTCGCGGATTACCGCAGCGGCATGAGCGCTGCGAGGCTCGCCGAGGCGCCGGGACTGCAGGTGCGGCGCACCGCGCGACAGCTCGATCTCACCACTACCGTGCACCTTTCAGGACTCGCCTCACTGCGCGGCGCCCGGGTGTTGCGCGTCGCGCTGGCGGCGGTGGTCGAGGAGGATGACGGACGGCTCTCGTACTGGGCGCTGCAGCACGGGCCCGGAAGCCCCGACTTCCACGACCCGGACAGCTTCGCCTTCGAGCTGCGTCACACATGAAGCTCGGAATCGAGCGGCTTCTCGAAGAGCCGGCGCTGCGCCGGCCGCTCGCGGGACGGCGCGTGGCGCTGCTCGCGCACCCCGCCTCGGTAACGCGCGATCTCACCCATGCCCTCGATGCACTCGCCAGGCTTCCGGCGACGCGCCTGAGCGCGGCTTTCGGACCGCAGCACGGCTTGCGCGGCGACAAGCAGGACAACATGGTCGAGTCGGCCGACTACGTCGACCCGGTCCACCGCATCCCGGTGTTCAGTCTCTATGGCGCGGTACGCCGCCCGACGGCGGCCATGATGGACACCTTCGACGTGCTGCTGGTCGACCTGCAGGACCTCGGCTGCCGCATCTACACCTTTATTACGACGCTGCGCTATGTGCTCGAGGCGGCGGCCGAGACTCGCAAGGCTGTGTGGATTCTCGATCGCCCCAACCCCTGCGGCCGCCCGGTGGAGGGACTGAAGCTGCGTCCGGGGTGGGAGAGCTTCGTCGGCGCGGGCGCGCTGCCGATGCGCCACGGGCTCACCATGGGGGAGCTGGCGCGCTGGTTCGTCGCGACGCTGCGCCTCGACGTCGACTGCGAAGTGGTGCCGATGCAGGGCTGGAAGCCGCAGGAACCGCCCGGCTACGGCTGGCCGCTGCGCGAGCGTACCTGGGTGAACCCGAGTCCGAACGCGCCCGCCCTGTGGATGGCGCGGTGCTACGCGGGCACGGTGATGCTCGAGGGCACAACGCTCTCGGAAGGTCGCGGCACCACGCGCCCGCTCGAGGTGCTGGGTGCGCCGGATGTCGACACTACAGCGCTCGTCAGAGAGATGCAGTCGCTAGCGCCGCACTGGCTCGGAGGTTGTCGCCTGCGGCCATGCTGGTTCGAGCCGACCTTTCACAAGCACGTGGGGCGGCTGTGCGCCGGTCTGCAGGTACACGTCGAGGATCCGCTTTACTACGATCACGACGCCTTCCGCCCGTGGCGGCTCGTGGCGCTCGCCTTCAAGGCGCTGCGGCGGCTGCACACCGACTACGACCTGTGGCGCGACTTCGCTTACGAGTACGAGCACGGACGTCGCGCCATCGACGTGATCAACGGCAGTGAGGTCCTGCGCGAGTGGGTGGACGACCCCGCGGCGATCCCGGCCGATCTCGAGGCGCTCGCGGTCGCGGACGAGGCGGACTGGCGCGCAGAGCGGCAGGCGGTGTTGCTCTACTAGCGGTGCTCTGCCCTCGCTCGCAGCTGGCAGCGCGGCGCAGTGGCGGACGGCGCAGCCGGGCTGAGCAGCGTGCTCGGTGCCTACTGCAGGCAGGCGGCCAGGATCCGCTCTGCGCTCATGGCAGGCGGTCGGGCAGCAGGAAGGTGCGCCGTGCGCGCTCGCTCGCGAGCCGTTCCGGGCTGTACCAGCGCGTGAGCGCCGTCTTGTCGATAAGGTCCGGGTTCGCGCGTGCGAACGCGTCGAAGTCCACACGTTCACCACTTTCCATGCGCTCGGCGATGAGTGCGAGAAAGGCGATCGTGACGGTCTGATGGAAGGCGTCGGGCTTGCCGGCCTTTGCTGCCATCGACCGCAGCGCCCGGGAGAACCGCAGCACGGTCTCGGCGAAGTCGTAGCGGCGCAGCGTCGCGAATGCCATGCGCACATGCCCGCGATGCGGGAAGCACGTGGCGTCGAGCTCACCGCGCAGGAAGCGCTCGAGCGCCGCGCGCTCAGCGTTCATCTTCGCTTGCCCTCGCGCAGCTGGTGCGAATCCGCTGCGGTGAGGTCGAGCCCATACACCGCCCGCAGCGCCTGCACCTTGCGCAGCGTCGCCGCCGAGAACGGCGTCTTGCCTTCGAAGGCATGCAGCACGATGCCCTCGAGCAGGTCGCCGAGCGACAGGTCGAGCTCGGTGGCGAGCGCCTTGAGCACCTTGAGCAGGCGCCTCTCGAGGCGCACGCCGGTCTGCGTGCGCACGATCTGCTTCATGAGTAACCATAGTACCATGGTACCAAGATAACAAGTCGCGTCGGCTTGCCAGTCGAAGCCCCCGTAGTGCCAGGGGGCGCAGCGCCGGCACGCAGGCGACACCCGGACGGCCGGTCAGCCGCAGCTGCGCTGCTCGCGCGTGAGCGCGCGCGCGAGGTTGCGCAGCGCGGGGCGGATGGCGCCAGCTTCGATGCAGCCGAAGCCGAACACCAAGCCCGGCTCGGGCTCCGCGCCGAGTGCGAAGCGGCTGAGCGGCTGCGCGCCGGGCGTGTGCTCGCGCGCTTGGGCGATGAGGCGCGCAGCGGCGCTGCGCTGGCGGATGCGCGTCGCCAGGTGGATGCCGGCTTCCGCCGGCAGCGGCTGCAGCCACGGGCCGAGATCCTCCGCGAGGCCGTCGAGGAGCGCCTGGCGTCGCTCGGCGTACACGCGGCGCATCCTGCGCACGTAGCGGGCGAGGTGACCGTCGACGATGAAATGCCCGAGCGCATCCTGCAGCTGGGCATTTCCCCCGGTGTCGGCGCACAGCCGTACCGCCGTGAGCACCTCGCGCGCCCACGCCGGCGCCACGACGTAACCCACACGCAGCGCCGGGAACAGGCTCTTTGAGAAGGTGCCGACGTAGAGCACGCTTGCGTCGCGATCGAGGGTCTGCAGCGCATCGAGCGGCCGCAGGCCAAAGCGGAACTCCCCGTCGTAGTCGTCCTCGATGATGACCGCGCCGCGCGCGCGTGCGAAGGCGAGGAGCGCCGAACGACGCGCCATCGACATGGCGACACCCGTCGGGAACTGATGCGAGGGCGTGACGTACACCACGCCCACGTCGTCCGGCAACCGGTCGACGCGCAGCCCCTCCTCGTCCACTGCCACGGGCACGATGTGCGCACCGGCGGCGGCCATCGCCGCGCGCAGCGGCGGATAGCCGGGATTCTCGACCGCCACGCGGGTGCGCCCGGGCGCAACGAGCGCGCGTGCCAGGACATCGAACGCCTGCTGCGCGCCGTTCGTAACGATCACGTCGTCGGGGCTGCAGGCTACCGCGCGCGTGAAGGAGACGTGCTGCGCGATCGCCGCACGCAGCAGGGGACGGCCGCGCACCTCGGGATAGTCGAAGGCGGCACCGTCAGCCCGGCGATTGAGCGAGCGCGTGAGCAGCCGCCGCCAGACATCGAACGGAAACAGCCGATGCTCGGGCGTGCCGAGGCGAAAGCCCGCGGTGCGCGCCGCCGCAGCGAACTGCGCCACCGCGGGCGCTGCACGCCGCCAGTAGGCGCTGAGCTGCTCATCCGCGGCGCGCGCGCGCCTTCGCGGCGGCTGCGGCCGCGCACCGAGATCGGCGACCTGCGCTTGAGCGCCGGCGCGCGTGCGCACGTAGCCTTCGGCGACCAGGAGATCATAGGCGGCGATCACGGTGTTGCGGGCGAGTCGATAAGCCCTGGCGACGCGCCGGGTGGAGGGCAGCCTTGCCCCGGGCAAGAGTCGCCGGTCGAGGATCGCAGCGCGCAGCTGACCGTGAAGCTGACGTACCAGGCCGCCGGCGTTGCCTGCGGCGAAGGACAGGGGGAATTCGAAAACTGGTTCCTGCGAGGTCATGGTTCTGGTGAAGATGATGGAACCAGCACGAGGGTCGTGCAACCGTGCGGCCACGACCACGGCGCGCTGGAGGGCGTTCCCGGTGCCGCGCTCTCCGCCCGCGTGACCTGCCGCGGGCAGCGCCGCATAATTTCCGCCGGCATGCACCCCGCGCCCGACATCACCGCCTATCGCCGGCACTGGGCTGCGCGCTTCGGCACCGCGCCCTTCCTGCCGATGTCGCGCGCCGAGATGCAGCTTCTCGGGTGGGACAGCTGCGACGTCATCGTTGTGACCGGCGATGCCTATGTCGATCATCCGAGCTTTGGCATGGCGATCATTGGCCGCGTGCTCGAGGCGCAGGGATTTCGCGTCGGCATCATCGCGCAGCCCGACTGGCGTAGCGCCGACGACTTCGCAGCCCTCGGCCGGCCGAACCTGTTCTTCGGCATCACCGCCGGCAACATGGACTCGATGGTCAACCGCTACACCGCCGACCGCCGCCTGCGCAGCGATGACGCCTACACGCCCGGTGGCACCGGCGGCGCTCGCCCCGCCCGCTCGGTGATCGTGTACGCGCAGCGCGCGCGCGAGGCCTTTGGCGATGTCCCGATCGTGGTGGGCGGCATCGAGGCGTCACTGCGCCGCATTGCGCACTTCGACTACTGGTCGGAGAAGGTGCGCCGCTCGGTGCTGCTCGACGCCCGGGCGGATCTGCTCGTGTACGGCAACGGCGAGCGGCAGATCTGCGAGATTGCGCACCGCTTGGCCGCTGGCGAGCCCATCGGCGGCGTAACCGACGTGCGCGGCACGGCGTTGGCGCGCAAGGGTATTCCCGCCGGCTGGATCGAGATCGACTCGACGCACCTCGACGCGCCGGGTCCGTTGAATGCTCCCGTCGATCCCTACACCATGGCGCCCGAAGCCGCGGCTCCCGCTGTGACCCGTTGCGCGGGGGGAGCGGCGCGCGCCGAGGGCGAGCGCACGCGCAGCGTGCCGCCGTGCGCCGGCGCACCCGCTGCGGACGTGAGCGAGAAGGTCGTGCGTTTCATGCGCCGCGTGAAGAACGCCGATCGCGAGCGCAGCGTCATCCGCCTGCCCTCACAGGAGACGGTCGCCGCGGACCCGGTGATGTACGCGCACGCCTCGCGCATCCTGCATCTGGAATCGAATCCGGGTAACGCCCGCGCCCTGGTGCAGCGCCACGGCGATACCGACGTGTGGCTCAACCCGCCGCCGATTCCGCTCACCACGAAGGAGCTCGACTGGGTATACGAGCGGCCGTACCGCCGTGCGCCGCATCCGCATTACGGCGACGCCAGCATCCCCGCGTACAAGATGATCCGCTTCTCGGTGGCGATCCAGCGCGGCTGCTTCGGCGGCTGCACGTTCTGCTCCATCACCGAGCACGAGGGCCGCATCATCCAGAGCCGCTCCGAGGACTCCGTGCTGCGCGAGATCGCGGCCGTGCGCGACAAGGTGCCGGGATTCACCGGAGTCATCTCCGACCTCGGTGGACCGACGGCCAACATGTACCGTCTCGCCTGCAAGAGCCGCGAGATCGAGAGCGCCTGCCGCCGCCCCTCGTGCGTGTATCCCGGGATCTGCCCCAACCTCAACACCGATCACGCGCCGCTCATTCGCCTCTACCGGCGCGCCCGCGCGCTGCCGGGCATCAGGAAAGTGCTGATCGCCTCCGGCGTCCGCTATGACCTCGCCATCGAGTCGCCCGAGTACGTCAGGGAGCTCGTCCAGCATCACACCGGCGGCTATCTGAAGATCGCCCCCGAGGCGCTCGCGGCGGGACCGCTGTCGAAGATGATGAAGCCGGGCGTCGCCGCGTACGATCGCTTCAAGGCGCTGTTCGACCGTTACTCGAAGGAGGCGGGCAAGGAGCAGTACCTCATTCCCTACTTCATCGCCGCGCACCCCGGCACGTCGGATGAGGACATGCTGGAGCTGGCACTGTGGCTGAAGAAGAATGGCTTCCGCGCCGATCAGGTGCAGGCGTTTCTCCCCGGACCGATGGCGACCGCAACCGCCATGTACCACTCGGGCAGGAACCCGCTGAAGCGCATCACCCGCAGCGGCGAGCAAGTGCTCGTGCCGAAAGGACTCAAGGTGCGCCGCCTGCACAAGGCGTTTCTGCGCTATCACGACCCGCATAACTGGCCGATGCTGCGCGAGGCGCTGCGCCGCATGGGGCGGGCGGATCTCATCGGCAACGGCCGGCGGCACCTGGTACCCGCCTACCAGCCAGCCGGCACCGGCGGCGCTGCCGCGCAGCGTCGCGCCAGCCTCACGCGGCCCTTCCGCACGCAGCACACCGGGCTGCCGCGGGTGCCGCGCGGCAAGGGCCGCCGTCGTATCCCGCAGGCCCCCTGAGGCGCGGCGTGAGCCGCAGGCTGCGGCGCCCGTGATTGCGGACGCGGGCAGCGCCAGAGTAGGGTGGCTGTCATGAAAGTGCTGCTCCTGTGTGCACGGCATCCGTGGCTGCTCGCGGTGGCCTTCGCGATGTCGGCGGCATCTGCCCCGGGCCAGATCGCTGCGCCGGCGGTGCCGCAGGCGGCGGTGGCACACGCCGACGCTGGCACGGTCGCGGTGTTGCAGGTCAACGGCGCGATCGGGCCTGCGACTTCGCGCTACGTGGTGCGCGGACTCGAGGCGGCACGTCGCAGCGACAGCCGCCTGGTGGTGCTTGAGCTCGATACCCCGGGCGGACTCGACAGTGCCATGCGCGACATCATCCGCGCGATCCTCGCCTCGCCGATCCCGGTGGTGAGTTATGTCAGCCCGCCGGGCGCGCGTGCCGCGAGCGCCGGGACCTACATTCTCTACGCGAGCCACATCGCCGCGATGGCGCCGGCGACGAACCTCGGCGCGGCGACCCCGGTATCGATCGGCGGCGAGCCGCCGCCCGCGCCCGCGCCCATGCCGATGCCGGGCGGGGGGCGCCCGACCGACAGCAAGGGTAACGGCGGTACCGACAAGGCAAACGGCAGCGCAGATAAAGCTCACGGCGCCGGGGACAAAGGTGACGGCGGTGCGGACCACACGCCCCAGGGCGCCCCGGCCGAGCCCGCGAGCGCCATGGAGCGCAAGGTCGTCAACGACGCCGTGGCCTACATCCGCGCCCTGGCGGAACTGCGTGGCCGCAACGCCGACTGGGCCGAGCAGGCGGTGCGCGGCGCCGCGAGCCTCTCGGCTACGGCGGCGCTGCAGCAGAAGGTCATCGACCTCATCGCACGCGACCTGCCGGACCTGCTGGTAAAGCTCGACGGGCGCGAAGTGAGGATCATCGACAACCGCACCGTGAAGCTCGACACGCGCGACCTGGCGGTGGTGCAGATGAAGCCCGACTGGCGTACCGAGCTGCTGGCGGTCATCACCAACCCGACCGTGGCGTATGGCCTGATGCTGATCGGCATCTGGGGGCTGCTGCTCGAGGGGTACAATCCCGGTGCGGTGCTGCCCGGAGTGGTCGGCTCCATCTGCCTGCTCATCGCGCTGTTCGCGTTCCAGATCCTGTCGGTGAATTACGCCGGCCTGGCACTGGTGGTGGTGGGCACGGCCATGATCATCGCGGAGTTCTTCTTTCCCACCTACGGCTCGCTCGGCGTCGGCGGTCTCATTGCCTTCGTGGTCGGCTCGCTCATTCTCTTCGATACCGACGTGCCCGGTCTGAACATCGGCCGGCCGCTGATCGCCGCGTTCGCCACGGTGGGCGCGCTCATGATCGCCGGCATCGTCTACCTCAGCACGCATGCCATGCGCCGTCCCGTGGTCACCGGGGCGCAGGCGATGATCGGCGCCAGCGCCGAGGTGGTCGCCGACTTCGCCGGCAGGGGGCGCGTGCGCTACGGCGGGGAGCTGTGGAACGCGCGCAGTGACAGCGCACTGCGCGCCGGCGACCTGGCGCGCATCGTGAAGGTGGAAGGTCTAACATTGTGGGTCGAGCCGCAATGACAGCGTCCTGAGCGGCGGGAGACTGGCATGCCCTTCATCGTCGCCGTCCTCATCATCATCGCCGTCCTGGTGTTCAGCTCGCTCAACGTACTCAACGAGTACGAGCGCGGGGTGATCTTCCAGCTCGGGCGCTTCGTCGGCATCAAAGGTCCCGGTCTCATCATCGTCTGGCCCGTGTTTCAGCGCATGCGCAAGGTCGACCTGCGCGTCATCGTGCTCAGCGTGCCGAAGCAGGATGTGATCACGCGCGACAACGTTTCGGTGAAGGTCAACGCCGTCGTCTACTTTCGCGTCGTCGATCCGGGCAAGGCCATCATCCAGGTGGCCAACGCCTTCGAAGCCACCAGCCAGGTCGCGCAGACCACGCTGCGCTCGGTCGTCGGCCAGCACGAGATGGACGATCTGCTCGCGCAGCGTGACAAGCTCAACGTCGACCTGCAGCGCATCCTCGACCAGAGCACCGAGGCCTGGGGCATCAAGGTCGCGACGGTCGAGATCAAGGACGTGGACCTCGACGAGACCATGATCCGGGCCATGGCCAAGCAGGCCGAGGCCGAGCGCACGCGGCGCGCCAAGATCATCAATGCCGAAGGGGAGAAGCAGGCCGCCGAGACACTGGTCGAGGCAGCGCAGGCGCTCGCCCGCCAGCCGAGTGCGCTGCAGCTACGCTACCTGCAGACGCTCGCCGACATCGCCCACGAGCGGACACAGCTGCTCGTCTTCCCGCTGCCGCTCGACCTGATCAAGCCGCTGCTCGGCCCGCGTGAATAGTCGCCGCGCGCTCGCCGCTGCGGGACTACTGCTGGCGATCGCCACCGCCTGCGGCGCCTTCGGCGCTCATGCCCTGAAGGCGCAGCTCGCCCCGGAGCGGCTGCAGGTCTGGGAGGTCGCGGTGCGCTACCAGTTCCTCCAGGCGCTCGGGCTTCTCGGTGTCGGCCTCGCGCTGCGCGCGCTCGATGCCGCTGCGCTGCGCGCCGCGGCCGCGCTCCTCGTGAGCGGGGTGGTGCTTTTCTCGGGCAGCCTCTATGCGCTCGCGCTCGGCGCGCCGCGTGCGCTCGGGGCGCTCACTCCGCTCGGCGGGCTCGCCTGGATCGCCGGCTGGTTGCTGTTTGCGTGGGGCGCCTGGCAGTTCGGCGGCGGCAAGGCCTGAAGGGACGACACAGGTGGTGAGCAGGACTGCATCCATAACGCTGGCGCTCGGCATGGCGACCGCGGCCATCGGCGCCTCCGTCACAGGCCCGCAGGCCGGATACGCCGCGATCGGCGCCTTCGGCCTCGACCTCACCGGGGGCGATCCGAACGTCAAGCCCGGCGATGACTTCTACACCTATGCCAACGGCGGCTGGCAGGAGAGGACGCAGATCCCGGCCGATCGCTCTTCCTGGGGCTCCTTCGTCATGCTCCGCGAGCGCTCCCTGGAGCAGCTGCGCGGGATTCTCGAGGCGCTGCCGGGTGGCGCCCCCGCGGGCAGCAATGCGCAGAAGCTGTACGACTTCTACCGGGCTTATCTCGATACGGAGGCGATCGAGCGCGCCGCGCTGTCCCCCGCGGAGCCGGTGCTGGCCGCCATCGCTGCGGCCCAAACCCACGAGCAGATCGCTGCATTTATGGGCCGCCCGGAGCTGCGCCTCAGCGCGCCGGTGGACCTCGACATCGGTCCGGATGAGAAGGATCCCGACCACTACATGGTGGTAGTGCTGCAGGGCGGCCTGGGGCTGCCCGACCGCGACTACTACCTGAAGGACGAGGCCGTCTACCAGCAGCTGCGCGCCAAATACACAGCGCACATCGAGCGGCTGCTGACGCTCGCCGGACAGCCGGGGGCGGCGCAGCGCGCCAGGTCAATCGTTGAGCTCGAAACCCAGATCGCCCGGGCGCACTGGCCGCGCGCCAAGACACGCGAGCGCGACCTCACCTACAACCCGTACACGCGCGAAGCGCTCGCCAAATTCGCGGCCGGCTTTCCCTGGCCGCAGCTACTCGGCGGTGCCGGGCTCGAGCGGCAGCCGCGTTTCATCGTATTCGAGCCCGATGCAGTGCAGGCCCTCGGTGTGCTGTTCAGGCAGCTGCCCGTGGAGCGCTGGCGCAGCTACCTCACCTACCACTACCTGGTCGGCAACGCGGACGTGCTGCCAAAGGCGTTCGACGACGAGGTGTTCGACTTCTACGGCCGCACCCTGCATGGCCGCGAGCAGCAGCAGGCACGCTGGAAGCGCGCGGTGGCAGCGGTCGATGCGGGACTCGGGGAGGCGGCCGGCGAGCTGTACGTGAAGCAGTACTTTCCGCCCTCATCCAAGCAGCAGATGCTCGAGCTCGTCGAGAACCTGCGCGCCTCCTACCGCGAGCGCATCGAGAAGCTGCCGTGGATGACTCCCCAGACCAAGAAGGTGGCAGTGGAGAAGCTCGCGGCGTTCCACCCCAAGATCGGTTACCCGGACAAGTGGCGCGACTATTCGGCTCTCGAGGTGAAGCCGGGCGATGCCTTCGGCAATGTCTCCCGTGCGGCTTCCTTCGACTGGCAGCGTCAGGTCAAGCGCCTCGGTGGGCCGACCGACCGCGGCGAGTGGGGCATGACGCCGCAGACCATCAACGCCTACTACAACCCGACGTTCAATGAGGTGGTCTTTCCGGCCGCGATCCTGCAGCCGCCCTTCTTCGATCCGCACGCCGATGCCGCCGTCAACTACGGGGGAGTGGGCGGCGTCATCGGGCACGAGATGGGTCACGGATTCGATGACCAGGGTGCGAAGTCCGATGCCCGCGGCGTGCTGCACACCTGGTGGCTGCAGCAGGACACCGACGCTTTCCATCAGCGCGTCGATCGCCTCGCCGCGCAGTACGACGCCTACACCGTGCTGCCGGGACTCAACATCAACGGCCGCCTGACCCTCGGCGAGAATATCGGCGACCTCGGTGGCCTCGCGGTGGCCAACGAGGCGTATCACCGTTCGCTCCACGGTGCGCCCGCTGCGGTGCTCGATGGGCTCACCGGCGACCAGCGCTTCTTCCTCTCCTGGGCACAGGTGTGGCGACTGAAGCAGCGCGACGAGGACCTGCGCGCCCAGGTCACGAGCGACCCTCACAGCCCCACGAAATACCGTGTGAACGGCGTGGTGCGCAACGTCGATGCCTGGTATCCGGCCTTCAAGGTGCAACCGGGCGATAAGCTCTATCTGCCGCCGGACGAGCGCGTGCACATCTGGTGAAGTCGGGACTGCCGATCGACGCGGCGCTGCCCGCCTTACGCGCAGCACTCGTCAGCCACCGCATGGCGGTGTTGCAGGCCCCGCCAGGTGCCGGCAAAAGCACCGTGGTGCCGCTCGCGCTGCTCGCGGAAGAGTGGGCACAGGGCCGGCGGATGCTGATGCTCGAGCCGCGCCGGCTGGCGGCGCGTGCCATCGCCGCGCGCATGGCACACACGCTCGGCGAGACGGTCGGCGAGACCGTCGGCTACCGCATGCGCCTCGACACGCGCGTCTCGCGCCGCACTCGAGTGGAGGTGGTGACCGAGGGCGTGCTCACGCGGCTGCTGCAGGAGGATCCCGCGCTCGAGGGCGTCGCCGCGGTCATCTTCGATGAGTTCCACGAGCGCAGCCTGCAGGCCGATCTCGGGCTGGCGCTCGCGCTCGATGCACGCGCGGCGCTCGCCCCGGAGCTGCGCCTGCTGGTGATGTCGGCGACGCTCGATGCGGCGGCGGTGGCGCGGCTGCTCGGGGATGCGCCGCTCGTCACCGCGGCCGCTCGCGCATACGCGGTCGAGACGCGCTACGCCGGGGCCGGAGCGCCGCCGCTGCCCACGGCCGCGGGCGCGCGTGCGGCACCCGAGCCCGAGCGGCACATCGCGCAGCTCGTCAGGCGCGCACTGCGTGAGGCGCACGGCGACCTGCTGGTGTTCCTCCCCGGCGCCCGCGAGATCCGCCGCGTGCAGGCACTGCTCAGTGGCGCAGCGGAGGCCGCAGGTGTTGCGGTGCTGCCGCTGTTCGGCGAGCTCTCCGGCGAAGAACAGGAAGCGGCGCTCGCGCCGGCGTCACACGGCGCCCGCAAGGTCGTGCTCGCCACCAACATCGCCGAGACCAGCCTGACGATTCCCGGTGTGCGCGTGGTCGTCGACTCGGGCCTCGTGCGGCGCGCGCGCTTCGATCCGGTCACCGGTATGAGCCGCCTCGAGACACAGCGCATCTCGCGTGCAGCGGCACAGCAGCGCGAGGGGCGCGCCGGCCGCACTGAGCCCGGGGTGTGCTACCGCGCCTGGAGCGAGGGTGCACACGCGGCGCTCGCCGCCTTCACGCCGCCCGAGATCAGCGACGCCGATCTCGCGCCGCTCGCGCTGGAGCTGGCGGGCTGGGGCGTACGCGATGCGCGCGAGCTGCGCTGGCTCGACGCGCCGCCCGAGGCCATGCTCGCGGGCGCGCGCGACCTCCTCATACGCCTTGGCGCGTTGCAAGGAACGGGACGCATCAGCGCCCACGGTCGCGAGATGGTGCGTCTCGGCGTGCATCCGCGCCTCGGGCACATGCTGCTGCGGGGCCGCCGGCTCGGCTCCCCGGCACTCGCCGCGCAACTCGCGGCACTGCTTTCGGAACGCGATCTGCTGCGTGCCAGCGCGGCACGCGACGCCGACATCCGCACACGGCTCGCTGCGCTCGCCGGCGCCGACCATGTGCCCGGTGCCGACCGCGCGCTGCTGCAGCGGGCGCGCCGCGCGGCGCGCGATCTCGAGCGGCAGCTCGCTGCGGACGCGGCCGGGTTCCGCGCCGCGGGTGCGCGTACGGCAGCCGGCGCTCGCCGCGCGCCCGAGCGTGGCGAGCCGTCCGCCGGGGCCGCGCGGGACCGCGAGGTCGCTCCCGGCGTGCTGCTCGCCTTCGCCTACCCCGACCGTATCGGCCTCAGGCGTCGCGGCGGCGAGGGACGCTTCACGCTTGCCAACGGCCGCGGCGCAATGTTCGCCGCGCCCGAGGCGCTCGCGCGTCAGGAGCTGATCGTGGCCGTCGACCTCGACGACCGCGAGCGCGATGCGCGCATTCTGCTCGCCGCCCCCCTCAGCCGCGCCGACCTGCTCGAGCACTTCGCTGATCGCCTCATCGAGCGCGAGTCGGTCGAGTGGAGCTCACGTGCCGCGGCGGTGGTGGCGCGCCGCACGCTCGAGCTCGATGCGCTGGTGCTCGAGGAGAAGCCGCTCGTTGAGGTTCCGACCGCGGCTGCGCGCGCCGCCATGCTCCGGGGGGTGCGCGAGCTCGGGCTCGCGGCGCTTCCCTGGGACCGCGCCGTGCGCGATCTGCAGGCGCGCATCGAATTCGTGCGCCGCTCGCTTGGGGCGGAACCGCTGCGCGTACCGTGGCCGGCGGTGTCAGACGCAGCACTGCTCGAGTCGCTCGAGCTGTGGCTGACTCCCTGGCTCGAGGGCGTCACGCGCCGCGAGCACCTCTCGCGCGTGCCGCTCACACAGGCGCTGCAGGCGCGGCTCACGCTGGCACAGCAGCGCGAGCTGTCCGAGTGGGCACCGACGCACCTGCGCCTGCCGCGCGGCTCGCAGCTGCGCGTCGACTACCTCGATGACAACGCGCCGCTCGTGTCGCTGCGGCTGCAGGAAGCGTTCGGACTCCTCGCCACGCCGCACCTCGGTCGTGCCGGCGTGCCGGTCACCTTCCGGCTGCTCTCCCCCGCACAGCGACCGGTGCAGGTCACACGCGATCTCGCGAGCTTCTGGCGCGGTGCCTACGCGCAGGTGCGCAAGGACTTGCGCGGCCGCTATCCGAGGCACTACTGGCCGGAAAATCCCCTGGAGGCGCAGCCGACCCGCCTAACCCGGGCGCCGCGTCGCGGACGCTAGTGCGGCGCTAACTAACCGCGCGCCCCGATCGTACTATATTCGTCGCGCGCTGGCGGCCGCCCAGGAACCGCTCGCCATCATTCTCGGCTGCTCCGATGCCCGGGTTCCCGCGGAGATCGTGTTTGATAGGGGCTCGGGGATCTGTTCGTCATCCGCGTGGCTGGCAACATCGTCGCCCCCGCCGCGCGATGCGCACACCCTCGAGGCGCTGGCGGTGCGCGCCAACATTCGCATATCGGCCGCTCATTTGCGCCACCACTCGCGGCTGCTCGAGCAGCTGATCGAGAAGGACAGCCTGCTGGTCGTCGCCGTGACGGAGCGCCGCTGTGGCAGCGCGAAAAAACCGGTGCAGCGACGGCTGATACGGCAAGCTGGCCCAATCGGGTGAGCTGACCGGCGGGAGCGACGAGTTGTTACGCCACCAGCTTGTCGCCGTGCAGCCCGGCCCCGACAGCGTCGTTGGCCCGCGCGTAGCGCCGCTCCAGCCAGTGGTCCACGGACACGACGCCGGCGCCGGCGATCGCCAGCCAGAGAAACAGCGCCAGGTACTCGAACTCATCGAACCCGAGCAGCGTCTCCAGGGAGTCGACCTCAGCCCACTTCGCCGAGCGGATCGCGACGATCATGGTCACGCCGAGCGCGCCGGCGGAGATGCGCGTCAGCAGTCCCAGCAGCAGGAACAGGCCGCCGAAGAATTCGACACCGGAGACGAACGGTGCCAGTACCTGCGGCAGGGGAATGCCCCAGCCGGCGAAGTTTTCGCTGACCTGCGGCAGGTTGTTGAGCTTGCCCCAGCCGCTCAGGAGGAACACGTAGCCGACGGTGATGCGCGCGAATAACGGCGCGAGCCAGCCGAGATACCCGGCGACGCGCCGGGGCCAGTCGATCAGCCATCGCACGAGAAGCTTCACGGGTACTCCTGGATTTCGCCGCGGGAACAGTTAGCCGAGAAGACCGGGCAGTCCGGCGCGATATTGCCGGGGGAGGCTGCGCTGATGCGTATAATCACCAGCTCCGGCCACGGCGATCATGCGCAATTCCCAGCCCGAATCTCCGGTCTCCTCGATCAGTACGCGGCTGCCCGGAGCGCACGCAGCGGCCCCGCTCACGCACCTGTTCGAGTCGCTGCGCCCGGACCTGCTGCGCTTTGCGCACTGGCTGGCGCGCGACCGGGCGATCGCGGAGGACATCGTGCAGGAATCGCTGCTGCGGGCCTGGCGATCGCGGGACGCCCTGAAGGAGCCTGGCGCGGCGCGCGCCTGGCTCCTCACCATCGTGCGGCGCGAGCACGCCCGGCTCTACGAGCGCAAGCGCCTCGAGCTGGTGCCGCTTGAGGACGTGGTCGACACGCAGGCGAGCCCGCGACTGGCCGAGCCCGACGGCGACCTGTTTACGTTGCGCCATGCAATCATGAGATTACCGCTTGAATACCGTGAGCCGCTCGTGCTGCAGATCGTCGGCGGCTTTTCCACCGAGGAGATCGCCCGCGAGCTGGCACTGTCCCCGACCACCGTGCTGACGCGGCTGTTCCGCGCGCGCAACAAGCTGCGCGTGATTTGCGGCGTGGCGGCCGCCCCCGACGTCAGCGACGAGGGCGCACCATGAGGTGCGAGGAGGCGCGCCTGCAGATCGGCGCCGAGCCCGGCAGCGCTACTCCCGTCCTCGAAGAGCACGTGCAGTCATGCCCCCCTTGCCGCCAGTTCCGCGAGGAGATGCGCACTCTCGACGCCAACATCCGCCGGGCACTGGAGCAACCGCTTGAGTCGGTCAGGTCGCCGGCGATGGGCGGCGCGCGCACCCGGGCGCGCGGTCCGGCTGTGGCATGGCGACAATGGGCACTGGCGGCGAGCGTGACGCTGGCAACCGTCGCCATGCTCGCGTTGTGGCTGCTGCGGCCCGCCGAGTCACTCGCCCGCGACGTCGTGGCGCACGTGCGCGACGAGCCCGAGAGCTGGCTGGCCACGCAACACGTCGACGCCGCGGGCATCGCTAAGGCGCTGCACGGCGCGGGCGTCGAGCTCAACATCACCTCCGACAAGATCACTTACGCGCACAGCTGCTGGTTCCGCGGACACTACGTGCCGCATCTGGTGGTGCAGACCGCGCACGGCCCGGTCACGGTGCTGATTCTGCGCCACGAGTCGGTGAGTCGACGGCACGAGTTTCACGAAGCGGGCATGACCGGCGTGATCGTGCCGGATGGTACGGGCAGCCTCGCGGTGCTCGCGCGTGGCGGCGGCAATGTCGACGACATCGCCGCGCAGATGCAGCAGGACGTGCACTGGCTGCCGCAGGGCACGTGAGCCAGGCGCCCGTCGTTTGCAGGCCGCCCCCCATGCGGCTTCAGCCGCTCGTCCGTGCGTTGCGGATCACCGCAGGTGCTGCCAGCGGCAACACCAGGCGGCTACCACGCTGGCCGTCGTGGAAGATGCGGATGTGGGCTACGCGTGCATCCGCCGGGTTCTCGTAGCCGATGCGCCCGCCGGTGTTGTAGTTCTTCTGATATTTGGGCGAGTTGAGCGGCACGAGGACCAGCCGCAGCCGCGCGCCCGCCGGGATGCGCCACGCCATCCAGCGGAACTCAAAGGCGATTGGCGCCACCTCGCCCGGCCGCAGCAGCTGCGGCGTGAATGGACCGTTGCGGAAGCGCGCGCGGCGGATGTCCTGCCCGAGCTGCACGGCCGAGCCGTCGGCACCGACGAGCAGCACTTGCGCCCACAGGTCGAAGTCCGGAGCGTCCGCCGCACACTCGAGCGTGAGCCGCATATGTCCGGCCAGCTCGGTAGCGGTGGCGAACGGCTCTGAGTGAAACACCAAGGCGCGCTTTTGCAGCGCGCGGAACTGACTAGTGAGATTTTCGCCGGGCGCGTATTTCGCGACATCGAGCTCGGGAAGCTCGCGCGGATCGCTCACCATGAGGGCCGGCGGCTCGGCGCCCGGCGGCTGTGCGCTCAGGCGACCCGCGCGGAATACGCCCCGCGGCGTCCCCTCGGCTGCCGACAGATGCAGTACCAGCTCTGCGCCCGAGGCAGCGTCGAGTGTCGGCGCGTAACGCCACTCGTTGGCTCCCATCATGAAGTAAGCGACACGATCGCGGAACAGGGCCGGCAGCGCCCCCCGCCCGAGCGCCCAGTCGTACCACTCCAGGTGCAGCTTCTTCATATCGAGCACCGCGGCGTCCGGGATCGTCAGGCCGTCGATGTCCTTCTCCGGGGCCTGCGTGCCGCCGTGGTCCCAGGGGCCGATCAGCAGATAGTGCCTCGCGGCCGCGGCGGGCGACGCATGTGTCACGTGGTTGCGGTAGTAGCGCAGCGCGCCGGGCTGATCGTCGTCGAAGAAGCCGGTCGCGGTGAGCACCGGAAAGCCCATGCCGGCGTAGTCGGCGGCCTGCGGCTCGGCGGCGAGGTTGAAGGCCTCATCGCCCACGTGGTCGAGCCACGCCGTCATCATCGGCACGCGGCGGCCGTTCGCATCGCTCATCCACCAGTCGTCTGCGGCGATGCCGAGCGCGCGGTCGAGCTCGCCGAACGGACGCTGCGCGGCGTAGTGCTCGAGCATCTTGCCCGCCCAGTATTCCTGGTTGGCGATGAAGCCGGGATTGAGGCCGCGGCCGGAGGTGTAGCCGAGTATCACCGCGGTCCAGGACTGCGGAATGCCGTTGGTGTTGGGGACATCCCATCCCGGATAGATCGCCACGTACGGGGCGATGGCGGCGAGGTGCGGCGGATGCTGTGCGGCCGCGTGCCACTGCGTCATGCCGACGAACGAGCCACCGTACATCACCACCTCGCCGTTGCTCCACGGCTGCTGTGCGATCCACTCGACGAGGTCGTAGCCGTCGCGGCCGACCGTGAGGCCGAGGTTGTCGCTCTTCACGCCGCCGGAGCGGCCGCGGCCGCGTACATAGGCCTGCACGAAGACATAGCCGGCGCGCGCGAAGTAGGGCGGCTCGCCGCGGCGGCTGCCGTCGATGTCGTACTGCGTGAGCGTCAGGATCGCCGGCGTCTTGTGCGTGGGGCCCGCTGGCTTCGTGATCCATGCCTCGAGCGCGACGCCATCGCGCATCGGGATCATGCGGCTCAGCTCGATGTCGTAGCCGGGACCGACCGCGGCCGCTCCCGCCGGGTGAGCAGCCGCGAGCGTCACGAGCGCAGCGGCGATCGCTAGCGCAAACATGCGGGAGAGCCGGAACATGCAGGAGTCCCCGCTGCCGAAGGAAAGTTTGATTGCAGCCTAGCATGAGCAGATCGCCCACCTCGATGCCACGAGTCAGGCCTCGTTGGCCATCACCAGGCAGCAGAACATGGACCAGGCGATCGCGCGCCTCTAAGGAGGAAGCCGCCAACCTCGGTGCCAACGGCGTCACCGCCACAGTAGGCAAGGTCGCGGCGCGGCCGCTGTGTCATCTGCGCAGCTCGTACCTGTAACGCAAGCGTGGACGAAGCCGATGCATGCTCCCTCGGGCGACTGGGGCGCGTCATACAAACGCAGTGCAGCATTCGAGTCCCGTTGACAGCGGCGGCAACTTACCTAAGAGTCAGCCGTGTGGGGGTTTCCGACCAACACTTACCAACATAAACGGAGGTCGCCATGCTTGCCGACATTCTCTCGCGCTACTGGTGGATGACGCTGCTGCGCGGGTTGTTCTGGATACTGTTCGGGATCGTGATACTTGCCAGTCCCGGCATCTCTCTTCTCACGCTCACCCTGGCGTTGGGCATCGTGATGTTCGTCGATGGCATCATCAATGTGGTCAACGCCTTCAGCGGCCGCAAGGAGCACGATGACTGGTGGGTGCTGCTGCTGGTCGGGCTGGCGGGCATCGGCATCGGTGTGCTCACGTTCTACAACCCGGCGGTCACGGCACTCGCCGTGGTCTTCTACGTAGCCATCTGGGCAGTCGCCACCGGGCTGCTGGAAATCGTCGCTGCCGTCCGGCTGCGCAAGCAGATCCAGGGAGAAGTGTGGTTGGCGCTCGCGGGAATCGCGTCGGTTGTCTTTGGTGTGTTGCTCGTGGCCCGCCCTGGGGCGGGAGCACTGACCCTCCTGTGGCTGATCGCGGTCTACGCGATCGCCTTCGGTGTCATGCTGCTGCTGCTCGCCTTCAAGGTGCGCAGCGGCGTGAAGCGAGTCGCCGGCGCATTGCGCGCATAGCTTGCGGTCCGCGGTCGAGGCCGGGCCACTGCGAAGGGCGCAGTGGCAACGGCCGCCGCGGTTGATCTTCATCCGGACGTTGACGTTGTGGTGACCCGGGAGCGTGGCCCGGGGATCAGCGTGCACCCTCCGCATGGCGCGGCTGGATCCGAGGTGGCGACATGATCCTGGTCCCTCTCAGCGATGCCTCCCGGCGCCCGACGCAACTGCCCGTCGTCACGGCATGCATCATCGCGGTGAACGCGTTGATGTTCGTGCTGGAGCTGGCGGGCGGCGATTCCTTCGTGCAGACCTGGTCGGTCATCCCCGCCGACATCGTTGCTGGCCGTCACTGGCTCACGATTCTGACGGCCATGTTCATGCACGGCAGCTGGTCGCACATCATCGGCAATATGATATTCCTCTGGGCCTTCGGGCCCGAGGTTGAGGACCTGATGGGCCGGCCGCGCTACGCGGCCTTCTACCTCCTGGGTGGGGTGGTTGCGGCCCTGGCGCAGGTAGCCGCCGCTCCCGATTCCACAGTGCCCAATCTCGGCGCGAGTGGCGCGATCGCCGCGGTGATGGGCGCGTTCGTGGTCACGTATCCCCGTGACCGGATTCGCTCGCTTCTGGTGATCTTCGTGTTTGTGCGGGTCGCCTACATCCCCGCCGTGCTCCTGATCGGCGTGTGGGGCCTGGTGCAATTTCTGAGTCTGGGCGCGGTCGCGCAACAGCCGTCCGGCGGCGGAGTGGCATACGCAGCGCATGTCGGGGGCTTCATCTTCGGGACGGTGGCGGCACGCTGGTTCGGCCGCGGCTGGTGAGCAGTAAGTGATGCATCCACGGGCAGCAGAAAGCCGTGAAGTACCCCCCAAGTCGCCGGCAGTCCCGCAGACTCAGCGGAGACGATGAAGGTCGATATTGAGAACTAATGTGACGGAGTTATGCGACATCGTGTGATGTCCTAATTTAGATTTCGCCATGCGCCTGATTTCGGACAGTCCAGCACTTCGCGAGTGGCGCCTCTGGGTCGGGGCGGTCATCGTTGCAGAGGTCTGCTGGTTCGCGCTGCTGCACCCGCGGATCGCCGGGAACCTTCGCGGGGTTCTTATTTTGGCGCTGCTTCCTCTAGCCGCTGTTGGATACGTTTACCTGATGGTAGCTGTGTCCGCGAGCCTTGCTAACCGAGCGTGGGATCTTAGGCTTCGCCAGATGACTGTCACGATGCTTGGGCTCAGCGTTGGGTGCTTCGTATTCGCGCTAATGTGGCTCGCGAAGGTGCATTTTGAAGGCGAGCTCGGCTGAATGTCCTTGAACCCATGCATCGTGCGAGGTTGCTTCTGGTTGTCGAAGGAGAAGACCGGGAACCGTCGCGCGATTTGTAGCACCTTCTCGATGAACCGGCTGCACGCGCATCTCCGCCACCGCGTTTTGCGCGTTGGTGAGAGGCGGCTTCGGGGCGCCAGAGGTCTCCGGGGAGATCATGTGCGCGTCCTCCGTAACTGATACTTGAAGTTGATCTCGACGCCCCTGCAGGGGTTGGAGACCTCACCTGACCCTCGGGAACTGGTGACCCTATTTCCGCGCGCGCGGCGACGAGCGAGCGAACGAACTCGCGCAAGCTCCTCGAGGCTTGCCCCACGGATGACGGCACGGTTAATGGCTTCGATTTCGTGCAGAGGCCGCTGCAGCACGCACCGTTCCGAATGCCTGGTGTCATGACGCCGGCCTCGATGTCACGGAAATGGCTTGGCACGGCGCTCAAGCAGCGCGCGAATTCTCAGGAAACTACTTCGGTGGGCCGATTGAAGGCGGCCTTGGGCTGGCGTCTTGACACTTACGAAACTTCTGCCAGTCGAAAACAACACCGGCGGTTAAGCCGGTCCGTTCGTGACTAGCGGGGTTCGCGCGCTACGCGAGCGCTACCTGAGTGTCGTCAGGTTGCGAGTTCGGACTTGCACCGAACCAGGCTACTCGGGGTGTCTTACTTCCCCGTAGGTCATGTGCCTTGCAGCGGTCCTGTCTCATGGGCGATGCATAAACGAACAGCTTGAGTCATGTCAAGTGGCCCCAAGACCCTCGGGCGATTTCACGCAAAATTCGCAACCGGTCTATCATCTGGACCCTGGCGAAACCCAGCGTTCGCAGGGTGGCGGGAAGGGTGCCATCGCTCATCGCGCGGAGATGGGTGCGCTCGCTCGGGAAGACCTACCGGCCCTTGCCGGTGAGTTGCTTGATATCTTGGAGCAGCGCCACCGCCTGCGATGACAGCGGCACTAGCTGCGGGACTTCATTTTCATCCGCTCGGCGGGGATGCGCCAAATGGCGGCCCCTAGGTCGAACTCCTTCCACTCGGCCTCGCGGAGCTCGGTCGGCCGCAGGAAAAGCAGCGGTGCGAGCTGCAGGGCGATCCGGGTGACTAACGATCCGGAGCAGCTGCGGATCGCGCGCATCAGTGCGCCCACGGCGCGCGGCTCGGTGATGCTGGCAAACTTGCCCTTCTTGGGCGAGGCAAGGGCGTTGGCGCGGGGGTGGGATCCACCTGCACGCCGCCGCGCCCGGTCTCGACCGCGCCACGCGCCTCCACACCCGCAGGCAGATCAGGATCTCGCGCGGGTGAGTGAGGCGACCGGCTTGTCGCCGAGCCATGGGAAGGCGTCCTTCTTTAGCCGCCCGAGGATCTTGTCGACGTTGGAGGCTGCCCGGGACTTCGCGCGCTTCGAGCACCACTCGAGCGCGACCTCCTCGAAGGTGCTGTTCGCTGCGGTGCGCTTGGCGGCCTTCTCGGCTTTGCGGTGGGCGCTCGGATCACCACCAGCCTCAAGCACCGCCTTCGCCTGGCAGGCACTCTCGGAGTTACCCCTTTGGTCGCGTCATTGACCGACACCGCCGTAAAGGCCGCCCTTGCGCGCAGGGAGCCTGCCAAGCTGTTCGATGGCGGGGGCTATACGTCTCTCTCGGCCAGTACTGCTAAAAACTACCCCCATGCGGCCTGGGATGCTATGGGACAGCCTGGTATCTAGTGCGCGAGGTTTTATCGGCAATCCATCGCTCAAACGGCAGGGTCGGCACGGTATGGAATCTGGTGAATCGTGGTTTCGATGGGCCCGGTAGGATTCGAACCTACGACCAAGGGATTCACTTGACCCCGGCGTTTCCGCCGGGAGTGGACTATCTCTTCACCCGCGCACGCGCCGCGTGCGGGAGGGTGCGGGATGCTCCAGCCTGTCATCAAGGGCGCTTGAGCCCTCAGGTAGTCTCTGCACCTTCCGCCGGTGTACCGGCGGCTCGGCTCAGGGTTGCCATGGGCGCTGCGCTCCCGAAGGTTTCCCTGAGTTCATCCCGTCCACTTCGCGCGTTTCCGCGCGAAGGCACCGCATCGATGAGTCCCCTGCACTAACCGCTGTGCTACAGGCCCAACGGCCGGCGATTCTAGCAGTCGGACCGCGCTTTCGGTCGGCGGGCGATGGCCTGTCGGTCTGGGCCGACCCATCGCGCGCCTCCCTGGCGCCTGTCAGCAGCGTGCCAACGCACGGCTGTCGTCGGAGCCGCAAGCGTTGGCGCTGCGACGCAAGAATGCAGCGGCGTCAGTCGTCATGCGCCGCATCAGGGCAGATTGCGGGCCGGGAATGGGTTCGGGCTTCTTGTTCCGGCAGCCGCTCAATGCGATCGCCGCAGCAGCGACCGCAGCCATGACCAAAAGCGACCTCATGGCAGTACCCTCTTGCCATCGCTGTGGACAACGTTAGCATGCCCCTCCCGTTGCGGGTACGCTGATATCCGATATCCGCCGTTTACAGTGTGAGCCCAGGAAGGAGGAGCACATGAAGCTCTACTATCTGACCGGCGCCTGCTCGCTGGCCTCGGCCATCTCGCTGTTCGAGGCGGGACTGAAGTTCGAGCCGGTCAAGGTCGATCGGCAGACGAGGAAAACCGCCGACGGCCTCGATTTCAACGAGGTCAATCCCAAGGGTTATGTGCCGGCTCTCAGGCTCGACAATGGCGAGGTGTTGACGGAGAACGTCGCGGTATTGCAGTACATCGCCGACCGCAACCCGGCCGCAAAGCTCGCGCCGCCCGCAGGCACGATGGAGCGCTATCGCCTGGTGGAATGGCTCGCCTTCATCAACTCCGAGGTGCACAAGTCATTCTCGCCGCTGTTCCGCAAGGACGCGCCCGAGGACCTCAAGCAATACATGAGCAAGAACCTGGCCACGCGCTTGGATTATCTGAGCCGCGTGCTGGCGAACCGGGCCTTCGTCATGGGCGAGCAGTTCACAGTCGCCGACCCGTACCTGTTCACGGTGCTCGGCTGGGGGGTGCACGTCGATGTCGACATCGGTCCCGAGCTCAAGCGCTACGTGGAGCGTATCGGCTCGCGCCCGCAGGTCATCGCCGCCATGAAAGTCGAAGGGTTGATCAAATAGCGGCCGGGGACGGCCGGGCCCTCCGGCGGTGGCTACCGGCCGTTTGCTGTTACCATCGGTGCAGGTTTGCACGCGAGAGGACGCAATGGCTACCAAACTCAACAAGCAGCTGAAGCGCGAG
>Ga0187778_10000045_pt1 | contig 70495 bp, 62 predicted proteins | sample 1015_Q2_SP5_20_M_FD_132418 | JGI IMG/M metagenome (GOLD analysis project Ga0187778, IMG submission 132418) | Tropical peat soil microbial communities from peatlands in Department of Meta, Colombia - 1015_Q2_SP5_20_MG | ecosystem: Environmental > Terrestrial > Soil > Wetlands > Peat | place...
GTTAGGTGCTCCACATCCGAGAATGAGGCTTTCTCCATGTCCAGGATAGCCACACCGCCGGGATATTTGCCGATGCGGTTGCGTAGTTCGCTGACCGAATCAACTTGATGAACGAAGGGAAACGAGTGGCTCAATGCGGAGACTAAAGATCGTTCGATCTCTCGGTCGCACTGAAGTAGAACAACAACACCGCGCAGCTTCATACTTCCCCCAGAGTTCTACCGCTCCTGTAACGGTGACATCGCCTGGGCAGCGCCTTGAGTGTGGCTGGGCACTCCAGGCATCGAGTCTTCAAGCCAGTTATTTGCGGCTAGAGGGGGCCTCGCTCAATGGTTCCAGAGGCTCGGCCTGAAGCCGCCCGTTTTGCTTTAAGAGAATCTCCACCTTGCCTTCGGCTTGTTCCAATTCCTTCCGACAAGCCGAAGACAGCTCAATCCCTTCCTCAAAGAGCGTGAGGGACTTCTCGAGCGGTACCTCTCCCTTCTCGAGTTCCTGGACGATTTTTTCCAAGCGCTCGAGGCACTCTTCAAACTTTGGCAATGCGCTCGCTCCTTCGCCTATTGTAATCCACATCCCCGGCGAGAGTAGGGTTAAGAAAATATGAATTTACTAGAAACTCGACCCAGCGAGTGGCTAAGCCGGGGCCGAAGGAAAACTGCCGAGCGCCTCGAGCACATCGACGGCGGCGGCATATTTGCCCAAAGGAGCGCTGATCTGAGCTCCTTGCACCCGGTCCCGGGCGGCGACCAGCATCTCGCGAGCAATGGCGATTCCCTCTTCCCGAGCCGCTTCCGGCGTCTGGGCTCGCGCCATGCGATCCAAAATCGTGTCCGGAACTGAAACCCGCAGTTCGTTCTTCATGAACTCCGCGTTGCGTACGCTGATGAGGGGCCAGATTCCCACCACCACCGGAATCCGGCAATGCTCGATCCGTCGCAGGAAGTTTTCGAGCAACCGTAGATCGAAGACCGGCTGCGTGACCACGAATTCGGCGCCCGCCTCGACCTTGTACTCGAAGCGGCGGATTTCTTCGTCCATGTCGTTCAACCCGGGATTTGCCCCCACCCCGACGACAAAGGCGGTTCCTTGGCCGATGGGGTTGCTGCCGATATCAAGACCGCGATTCAAATTCGAAACAATGTTCACCAATCCGATCGCGTCCACATCGAACACGGCGGTCGCGTCGGGATAGTTGCCCATCTTGGGTGGATCCCCGGTGATGCAGATCAGATTGCTCAGACCCATGGCGGCCGCCCCGAGCAGGTCGGATTGAATGCCCAAAACGTTGCGATCGCGGCAGGTGTAATGCAGGATGGTTTCAATCCCCACCTGCTGCTGCACCAGTAGCGACAAGGCCTGATTACTCATGCGGGCGGAGGCTCGCGGGCTGTCCGGGATGTTGATGCCATCGACCCCCACGGATTTGAGAAAACGCGCCCCCTCCATCTCCTTGCGAGCATCCTTACCCTTGGGGGGAACGATCTCGACCATGGTCACGAATTCAGCGCGCCCCAGCTTGCGGCCGAGCAGCGATCGTTGTTCGAGAGGCACAGCCGGCACCGCGGTCAATCGAGCCTGGGAAGCCGGCGCGGCCACGGTTCGGGAACGCGCCTCCCCCACCCGCAAAGCAGCCTTCATGGCTCGGATATGGTCGGGGGTGGTTCCGCAACACCCTCCGACCAGGCGAACGCCGGCGGCGACAAATTTCCGGGCGTAGCTGGCCATGTACTCCGGCGAGCAAAGATAGATGTTGCGACCTTCGACCGAGCGCGGGATGCCTGCGTTGGGCTGGGCGGCTAGCGACAGGGAAGTCAGAGGCCGCATGCGTTCGATCCCGTCCAGCATGGCTACCGGACCCACACTGCAGTTGCACCCGATCACATGCGCGCCCCACTGCTCGAGCTTGGGCGTGAACACCTCCGGAGTCGAACCATCGAGACAATTCCCCTCCTCATCAATGGTGACCTGGGCCACCAGGGGAATCGTGGGGGCGACTTCGCGCGCCGCCAGGATTGCCTGGTGGATTTCCTCCAAATAACCGAAGGTCTCGAGAATGAGCAGATTCACTCCACCTTCCATAAGTGCGGTGATCTGGTCGCGAAAAGCCGTGCGTGCTTCTTCTAACGACGTCCTGCCCAGGGGTTCAATACGGATTCCGAGCGGGCCGACGGAACCAGCAATCCAGGCATCAAAACTCTTGGCTGCTTCTCGGGCTAGCTTTGCCCCAGCCAGATTGATCTCCCGCACCCGGTCCGCAATACTGTGTCGAGCCAAGCGGAAAGCGTTCGCCCCAAAGGTGTTCGTCTCAATGATCTCCGCACCTGCCTGGAGATAGTCCTGATGAATGCCACGGATCAAATCTGGTTGAGAAAGGTTCAACTCGTCATAGCAACGATTGATAAACACACCCTTGGCGTACAGATAGGTGCCCGTCGCGCCGTCGCAGAGCACCGGGGCCTGTCTCATCCTGGTTAATAGGTCGGAAGCCATTTGGTTGAGCATACAAGATTTATGGTGGGATTGCATTCCTGGCTGGGAGGAATTGGTGCGGCGGGGGCGGGTCGACGAGGCCTCGCCCTTCCAGGCTTCAACGGCAAATTGCCGCAAGAAGTTATCTGTTATAATCCGGGTTCTTGCATCTAACTGTTTTGTTCCTCATACCTTTCGGAGTCGAACTCTGAAAAGAATCGGTACCAGCTTGATTGTGCTCGCCGTTCTGGGCGCGGCGATTCTGTCTTGTGGTGGGAAAAAGTCTTCGAGCTCGGCCCAGCAGCACAAACTCAGCGGCTTCAAATTCCGTGCCTTCGTCTCTAACCCGTTGTTTCCGTCGGCAGGTATCTCCACGCCGGTCTTCAACATAGTAAACGCGATCAATAACAAACTCTCCACGTCCGCGGTTGTTTTAGCAGGCGAATCTGCGCAGCCAGGTCTCATGGCGGTTTCTCCAGACCTCTCGCGCACGATCGTCTTCAGTATCAACGGCAACACGGTGGTGGTGGTCGATAACGCCACGGAAACGATCGCCGCTGGGCCCCCCTCCACCACCAGCTCTGGGTCCGGGAGTAGCACCTCTGGGTCAGGGAGTTCGGGGAGCAGCAGTGGGTCAGGTTCGGGTAGCGGTAGCGGGTCGGGATCTGGTAGCGGAAGCGGCTCGGGGTCCGGAAGCGGCAGCGGTTCTGGTTCCGGGAGTAGTGGTGCGGCCCAGTCCGTGGGCACGCGACAGCTCCAGTCCGGGAGCGGTAGCGGATCGGGATCGGGGAGCGGCAGCGGGTCAGGATCTGGCAGCGGCAGTGGGTCGGGATCCGGGAGCGGTAGTGGGTCAGGGTCAGGATCCGGTAGCGGTAGCGGGTCGGGATCTAGCAGCAGCGGGTCGGGTTCCGGGAGCGGCAGCGGGTCGGGATCTAGTAGCAGCAGCTCCAGCTCCAGCTCGACCGCCCCCACGCCGGTGCCGGCTATTAATCTTCCCGGTCAAACCGAGAGTATGTTCATTGCCATCGATAATGTCACTGCGTATGCTGCCGTGCCCACTGCATCGATCCTCGGAGCAGCACCGGGCGCCGTAGTCGCCATGAATTTGACCACCGGTAGCGTGACGGCCACCATCCCCGTCGCCGGAGCGCATTACATTGTAGGCACCCCGGATGGAACCCACATCCTGGTTTTCAGCGATAACTCGAATAACATCACGGTCATTGCGACGGCGCTGATCGGAACCTACACCGACCCGCGGACGGTCGTGAGTGGCACCTCACAACGTCATTTTGATCGTCCGGTTTGGGCCATCTTCAGGAATAACTCCACGGCCTACATCTTCAATTGCGGTCCGCAATGCGGAGGAGTTGCCGCTGGAATTACAACCTTCACCCTAGGCGACCTGGCCCCGGGTCCAACCACGCCGGTGAGTGCCGCGACTTACGGCTTGGTCGACGGCAGCACTCTGTACGTCGCCGGGACGCCCCCGCACACCGCCTGCGGTGCCGGAACCGCCGCACCGACCTGCGGGACTTTAAATGTTCTCAATGCCAATTCCCTGGCGGTCACCAATGCCGACCCGATCCTTATCACCGATGGTTATCACAGTCGCATGCAGATGGGAGCGAACGGACAGCTTTTCATCGGCGCGCAAGGTTGCTACTCGGTGAATGTTCTCGGTGGGGAAGTGCGCGGGTGCCTTTCGATCTTCAATACCTTGACCTCCCGGGTTGTGTTTCCGCCACAAGCCGGAGATGCCACGGGCATTCAGCCGGTTCCGGGACAAAACCCCGAAGTTGTGTACGTTTGTGTGGGAGGTGCCTTTCAGATTTATGACACTACCACCGATCAGATTCTCTTCCAGGAAAACGGCCAGCAGACCGATATCGTGGGCCAGTCCTACGACGTCAAACTAGTCGATCCGCCACCGAACTAACCTGCCCTCTAGTTCCCCGGCTCTAGCCGCAATTCATGGACGCTTGATTTCGAGATCGCCTCGGGAGAGAAAGGCCAGGGAAAAGTGAAGTTCTGATACCAGGCGTCCCATTCATCCATGTAGTAGGGGCTGCCAAAGCTCCCCGCCTCACCGGTCACTAGGTTGAAGGTGGACTGGTCGAGATTGGCGAGGTCGACGGTCATCCGTTCGGAAGGCCCATGGGTCCTGGCTACCGCTTTCACCGTGTAGGGGCTTCCCGACTGCTCTTGGAAGCCCGGGCCTGCCCAATGCCGCACCAGCGGAACCCGTCCGAGCACCGGATGATTAATGTCGACGGCGTTGAAGTGTCCCCAGTCCCAGGTGTCCAGATTCCTCGGCATCGCCGGATCATCGACTGCACTCTCCACGGCCGCCGTGAGCAACTCGTCGTAGCTCGAGTAAGCCTGGGGCAGCCACCGGCTGGGTTGATGTTCGATGATGTTGTCCAGCCAGATGCTCTTCATCAGCCAACGGTAGCTCTTCCAGTTGAGGGTTGATTCTGCTCGCAAGGGATCTTCGGGTGCAGGCCCCAGCTTGGGCTCGAGCAGCAATCTTTCCAGCTGCTCTCGCGAGCGGACCGCAATCATCGGTGCCGCCGAGTGCGCCGTCATACGTCCGTCCCATTCCCGCAAGAAAGCAGCCGCGGCCTTGGCCCGGAAGGATGGATTTTTGCTGTGGTCCACGGCATTGGCAAAACGCTGAGCGAAAAACCGGTCCGGCTCCGAATAAATGTCCGTCTGCAGCGCCAGCATGTCGGAGACGGATAACTTCTTGCCGGCTTCGAGCACTCGATAAATCCGCGAAGAACGCCAAGGCGCCTCCCACTCGACACTCAGCGAATACGGATATTGAGTCGGCGTGATCCGGCTGTTGGCTGTGGCAATGATGCCCGAGGGCGGATTCAAGACCCAGGGCAGCTTATCAAACGGCACGTAGCCAACCCATTCATGGGCATTGTCGCTCCCATTTTCGGGCAGGCTGCCATCGCCAGAAGCCCGAATCGGAACCTTGCCGGTGGCGTGATACCCGATGTTGCCATCGACATCGGCGTAGACGACATTCTGCCCGGGGGCATCGAATTCGGAAAACGCAGCCTCAAAATCCTCCCAGTTCCGGGCGGAATTCACGGCGAAGAACGGATTGCGGAGGCCATCGTAGAGAGTCCAGCGCAAGGCCAGTTTGCGGGTTTCTCCAGGAACCAGTTCGCTGACGATCGGCCCGTGGCGCGTAAGCAGGACGTCGAAGACGACGTCGGCCTTGCCTTTGACATGAATGATTTCCTTGCGGTGGACGGGGGATTTCCATCCCTCCGGGGTAAGGTATTGTCCCGCGGAGTTAAAGGTTTCGAGGTAGATATCCTCTACCGTCGGCCCTAAATTGGTGAATCCCCAGGCAATTCGCTGGTTGTGTCCCACGATCACATAGGGGTATCCGGGAAGGGTTACGCCGGCAACATCGAAGTCGCGGCAGCGTAAGTGCGCCTCAAACCACAGGTTGGGCATCTGGTGCCCGAGATGCATGTCATTGGAGAGCAGTGGCCTGCCCGTCAGCGTGTGCGCTCCGGAAACCACCCAGTTGTTGGAACCCAAAACCGGCGGCGAATCATCGAATGCCCATTCTTCACGCAGGGCGTCACGCACGATTGGATCCCGCAGGAAGAAAAGTTCGCCGGGCAGGCTCGGGAGAGCGAACCACCCGCCGTGATGGTCGGCGTTTGGCTGTGCGCTCGGGACCGCTCCGGAACTCTCTCCGGCAGCCTCCTCGTTTTCATCGTTGGGCTTCTGACTGGGGGTTGGCGACGATAGGGCAGGGAGGCGATCCCGAGGGGAGGAATTGACATACAGGTCGGCAGTGAGTTCAGGCCCCAATTTGGCCAGAATCTTCTCCCGGGTCAACTGATGACGGGGGCTGGTGCTGAGATCCTCCACCATATAGGCGCCGATCAGCAAGGAATCCTCGACTGTCCAGGCTCGCGGCGTGTAGCGCAAGATTTCGAATTCGATCGGCAACCGGTTGCGGTGGGATTCGCCGTACGCGTTGACGCCTCGGGCATAGGCTGCGAAATAGGAGCGGTCTTCCGGGGAGGCAATCTCCAGTGTCCTTTCAGCCGCCGCCCTGAGGCCGAGAATTCGCTGCTGGCGGTCGTGCTCGAGTCCGCTTTCGCCCACGATCTCCGATAACTCTCCCCCGGCGGTGCGCCGCATTGCGTCCATCTGGAACCAGCGGTCTGCGGCGGTCACGTATCCTTGCGCGAAAAACAAGTCCTCGAAATTGCTCGCCGCAATCGTGGGAAATCCGTGGGAATCGCGGACAACGACCACCGTAGAGGTGAGCCCCGGGACGGAGAGTTGCCCATCGAGTTGCGGAAGTGCCAAGCGCAGCATCGAGTACAGCCAGACGCCTATCGCCACCGAGACCAGCCCCAACCCACTCAGCAGAATCGCAACCATCTTTCGGAACCGCGTACGAGGGCGAGAATCGGGCGCGAGGATGGTTGCCATGTTGGACCCTTGATTCTAGAGCCCGGCGCTAGAGAGGACAAACCGCAGCGCAAGAGCCGGGAGCTTGGCCGATTGGCCAAACGTCAGTATGATTCTCCCAAGGAAGGAAGCGACCCAGAACAACCTGTGCTGGGGCGCTGCCTTCGCCACCATGCTCCAAAGACGCATCGACGACCAGCCCACCATCTCCCGCGAGATGATGCGGGAAGCGCGGCAGATTCTCTACCGCCATCTGAAGCGCGTCGGCCTCAAACACACCGAGCAGCGCGACACCATCCTTGAGACCTTCCTCGAGACACGAGAGCATCTCTCCACCAACGAGCTGCACCGGTTGGTACAGCAGAAAGATGCCAAAATCGGCTTCACCACCGTCTACCGAACCCTCAAGCTTTTGGCCGAATGTGGTCTGGCGAGCGAAGTTGCGTTTCATGACGGGATTGCCCGCTTCGAACACCAATACAATCGACGCAGCCATCACCACATGATTTGTACGCGTTGCGGCAGTTCGGTGGAATTTTTTTCGCCCGAGGTGGACAGCCTCGAACAGGAGATTGGAAAAACCTACCACTTCGAAACGACCCGCCACACCTTTCAGATCTACGGCCTATGCGAGGATTGCCGCCGGAAGAAAGGCTCCTCTTCGCTTGCCTGATCCCATGTTCATCGCCTGCCCGCAATGCCATGCTTCGATGCCGGGGAGCGCTGCCTTTTGCCCGGGCTGCGGCCGCCGGATGATCGCCGTACCTGCCGAGGCAGGCCCAACCAGCCGTTTCGGCGACAATCTCGCGGCTGCGCTGGCCTATGTTAGTTTCATCCCGGCGGTTATTCTTTTGCGACTGGACTCCTACAAGCGCAATCACCTTGTGAGGTTTCATGCGCTGCAATCGATTTTTCTGGCCATTGCAGCGGTTTTCTCGCTGATTGTCCTGCGCATTGTATTCGCCCTGTTGTTGCTGATCCCCCGCTTCGGATACTTTTTCGCCTGGCTGGCGGTGTTATTGACCGCGCTCGCGGGCGTGACCGTTTGGGTGGTGGTGCTGATCAAGGCGTTGCAAGGAGAGCGATTCAAACTGCCCGTGATCGGCAATCTTGCGGAACGAGGGTAGCCGCAGGATTGATTCGGCAAGGGTGTTTTTTCCTTATGTATTTTTCTTCCGGGGGCGCTTGACAGCACCTCGGACAGAATGGCATTCGTTGGTCTTTCTCTTTTGCTTGCTTTCAGATTCGGGTAGTCTGGTTCAACCACGACAGGAGCCAAGCTTGCGAGTTCGGGTCTTTTATCACGATCGGTGTTTTGACGGTGCTTCCTCGGCGGCGGTGTTTTCCCGCTTCTACCGGGAGCGCATCCGCGACGACGTCGAATTTGTCTTCACCGGATTGTTGCACCGGGCGGGAGCTCTGTTCAATGAGGACGATTTTGATGGCGATGAAAATGCAATCGTAGACTTTAAGTACTCCAGTTCTCCCAAAATTACTTGGTGGTTTGACCATCACGAAAGCGCATTTCTGAGCCCCGCCGATGCCGCTCATTTTGAGCAGGATCAGAGCAACCGTAAGTTTTACGACCCAGATTTCAAGTCCTGCACCAGTTTCATTGCCATGGTGGCCGAGGAGCGATTTGGCTTCCATCCAGGCTCCGTCGCCGAACTGGTCAAGTGGACGGACATCATTGATGGAGCACTCTATCCCGATGCCCGTACAGCCATCGAGATGCGCGAGCCGGCGATGAAGCTGACGATGGTGATCGAATCTACCCTGAGCCCGGATTTGCTGCCCCGGCTGATCCCTCTCCTGGCCACGAAACCCCTGGCTGAGGTGATCCGGGAACCATTCGTCGCCTCTCTTTTGCCTCCTCTCCTCGAGCGTCATCAGCGTTCGATGGTCGTCCTTAAAGAACGTACACAATTGAAAGATGGGACGCTTTTCTTTGACATCTCCGACCTCGAGCTCGAGGGGTACAATAAGTTCATTCCCTATTACCTGCATCCGCAGTCGATTTACAGCGTGGGCTTGAGCAAGAGCAGCTTTCGGGTGAAGGTCTCGGTCGGGTCGAATCCCTGGGCTCCGGCGGAGCCGGTGGTGAATCTGGCGAAGATCTGCGAGCGCTATGGCGGCGGCGGACACGCCCGCGTAGGCGCTATTTCCTTTGACGTCTCCCAAAAAGACGAAGCTTACAAAGCGGCGCGGGAAATTGTTGATGAATTACGGGTTTCGGTTCGCGCCCGGGCATGATCGTCTTTCTAGCCCTGATTGCTAGCGCTGACGAGCGCACGGTTGGACTGGGACCAGATTCTTAACCTCTGTGGAACACAATTGTTGCCGCCCGCGAGATAATAGGGTACGAGTTCAAAGGTCGAAATGCTCGACAGCAACTTAGAACTTGGACCGCACGAGCACGATCCCAACCTTCAGGTGCTGCGCGGTATCGCGTCGTTTGAGCTGACCAAGGGGCTCATCGTGTTGCTTGCGGGCGTCGGTGTGCTCTTCCTGATGCAAAAGGACCCTTGGGACGTGGCCGACGGTTTGCTCCGCCTGCTGCATATTAGTCCGGACCGTCATTTCGCTCAGGCTTTCTTGGACTGGGCCGACACACTGACCAGTGCCAAACTCTGGGCCGTGGCCGCGGCCGCGCTGGCCTATGCTGTTCTCCGTTTTGTGGAGGCGTATGGGCTATGGTACGCGCGGGCTTGGGCACAATGGATTGCCCTCGTCTCCGGTTCCCTGTATCTTCCCTTTGAGATCTATAAGATCATCGATCGGCAAACTCCGTTTCACGTTACCGTCCTCATCGTAAACCTGGCCATCGTGCTGTATATGGCCTACTTGCTCTGGACTGGCAGGAGCCTGCACCGGATTCCGCAAGGCACCTAAGTAACCTGTTCATCCGAAGAACGCTTACGAGCGCAATACCAATACCACCGATAGGCGATCAATCTCCACAAACGAGCTATTGTCGAGTCCCGCTGCAGCAGGCACTCTGGTGGAGTGTTGGTAAACCTGAGAAGCGAGCAACCAATACGCGGGGCATTTGACTGTGTGGGCGACTGTGTCGCGATGGGGATGATCAGTCTGATGATCGTCGTGAGCACCTTGCGCTCGCTGGGACTAATCTGGTAACCCTTCGTTCCCGGATTTCGAGCCAATGCTGCAACAGCATTGCGCAACGACTGCCAGATTGATCCCATCCCCAGTTGTTTCGTATTCCTCTCGGATTGCTAGCTCATCCTCAAGGGTAGAGCCAAGCTGAGGTGAGCCTTCTAGCCCTCGTCAACCCTCGTAGTTTTGTGTGGTCGGAACCGGCCGAGCCGGATGGTTGCCCTGTTCGGGCTGCGAACGCGAACGAAACCAGGCGGAAATCTGGGGTAAACGCTTCTGGTATGATGTGGCTTTCCTGTCGATGCCGGCATGTGTTCGATTTACCTCCTCTTAGTCCGCATTCTGTTTCTGCAGGCGCTTGGCTCGGAATCGCTCAATTTCTCCTTAGAAGACCCGACGTCAATAACTCCCCTTGAGCCAGGTCCTCGGAGAGAGCAACATTCGGGGACTTCTCGAGGTCTCCGGGTTTCCGACTGCCATACCTTCATCGTTGGCGGGAGCGACACACCCTGGGAAAACAGCTGACGGGATGACCAGGGTCGCTCGACTTCGCGCTGCACCACTGCTTTTCGGACTGTCTCTCCTGTTGGCGCACCGCGCACAGGCCCAGACGGATCCGTCTCGAGCGAGCGACCGTGGGCGGCTCGACCTTAGCGCATGGATCGCAGGTGCGACCGGGGAGGAGAACACCGATTCCTTCGCCGAAGCGCAAGTTTGGTCGACCGGAGTCTTCTTTGGCTGGGTGATCGTAGCTGATGCCGGTTCCGGTTGGCGGCGGGGTGGACTAGAGTACGGCTTCAATCTGCTTCCCGTTGTTGTCCAGTCCAGGCCCGGGCATATCTTCGGCGGTGGCTTCGAGCCGATCGTTTTGCGCTGGAACTCAAGTCACCATCGCGGGCCTCTGGCGCCCTTTATCGAGCTGGCGGGAGGCGCGCTAATCAGCAATTCGAATTTACCTCCAGGCAAAACTTCGTGGTTTAACTTCACGGCCAAAGCAGGTGGTGGCATCGAAGTGTCCACCAAGAAACACCAATCTCTGGATGTGGCCTGCCGCTGGTCGCACATCTCCAATGCCAACCTGGGCGTGCGCAATCCCGAGTTCAATGGCATCCAGCTCAGTGTCGGGTATCACTGGTTCAAGTAGGCCTGGGAATTCTTCAGTCTGGTGAGCGACAGTTCGAATTGGCTGGCGATCGTTGTGTTTGGAGGGTAAAACCTAACAACCTCAGCAATCTAAGCTGTGTCTAGATGGCAGTCAAGGACACACATCGCAACGGGATGTGCAAGGCCACCGGTAATTGCAAACGGTGGCAGTAAAGTTTGATGATGAGCGACGCTTTCACCGATGAGTCCACAGAATTTTTCGCAATTGTGACACGTCAAGTGCTGTCGGCGGAGTCGATCCCGCAGATGGTTGGCTAGTGCTTTGTGCCCGACCTGTCCTTTCGACACCTGTTGAAACTCTTTGATATTGTCGCCTCGAGGACTGTGTAGAGTCGAGGACGAGCGCGGGGTGCTAACACTAGACCGTTGTCCCGTTTCTGGTCCCCGCTCATCAAACCGGACAGGCTCATTTCGAGCATCCGGCTTTCCGATGGACTTCACCACGAAGGCTTAGGCGGGCCGGTTAGGCGGGCCCAGTCGAAACACCGAGCTCGCCGTGCACACGGTCGCGGCCAAAGCATTCTGTGCCACGCGACTGCACTTTCTGGCGGCGTTTGAGGAAGTACCGTACACGCTCAGCGACGTAATTGTTGACTTCCCGATAGGCGGTGACGCGGGACCCGTAGGAGAAATAGGTGGACCAGCCTCGCAAGATCTGGTTGAGACGGTCACGGACTTCCGGCCACGTTCCGACGTTTCCGGGTATCAGTAGGTCTCACACTTTCTGTTTAACACGCTGTCGACTCTTCTTCGATGGGCTGGCGCCCAGATACCAATGACCATCCGGTTTATGGCGATGTGGTCCGAACGTGTACCCCAGAAAATTAAAGCTCTCTGCACGCGCTGCCTTGATGCTAGTCTTCGCTTCGTTCAGAGTAAGACCGAGCCAAGAAATCCCGCGCCTCCACCGCTTATCCGCGACTAAGAATTACGAAATCGTCTGCGTACGTGACCACTTGGGCGCGGAAAGCCTTAAGGTTGCTGACTCCGTATGGCGCTTCAGCCGTTGCAGGTCAAGCAAGTGTCCAAGTTGCTGGTATGAGGTGTCTTGGACAGTGGTGGAAATCCGCACTGGTTGCACTCCTAGTTCTTTTAATTTCCATCTCGATTGTTTTTGTTTGCGCGGAATGCACAGGAGCGGTCATCTATGCGACTGCAACCGGCTGCGAACGCCTGCTACGAGGGCCGACTCACTTTGGGAGAAAATCGACGCAGCCCATTGCGTACATGCAACTTACCACTACATCTGCTCATTCCTTTTTATTGCGCTCTTATTGCGCTCTTTGAATTCGGGACCGGGGGGGGCGGAGATTCAAATCCTCTCTCCCCGACCATTCTTTTCTGTCGCTATCGAAACAAAGAACTCCCTTCCACTCCTGCCTGAATCTGCCCTCATTGCCAGCATGTACTCGCGCGAGCAACGCCCTCTCTCTTTCGATCCCGGGAACAGCCTTCTCCTGTTGGAAGTTTTCGTGACTCGGGAGTACACTGCGAAACCGGACCTACCGGTAGGTGGGGACCCTTTCTCAAGCGGTAACCCGCTCGGGACCTTAACTAGAGAAGACATCTTAATGGCCAGACTGCTGACTGCGCTCATTCTGTTCTTGCTTGCGGCCACGATGTCAACAATCGGATGCAGCGGCTGCTCGGTAATCCATTCGACGGTTCAGAATGGTCCATCGTACTTTCCTTATGTTCATCAGCGATACGACATGCGCGACACGACAAACGGACTACTCACACATTTCGAATGTACTCCCACTTCACAAGTTGGACAGTACAAGGGCGAACTAATGTTCTGCAGGGTTTGGAAAAACAATCTTCTCGCGTATTGGAATCCCGGTTACAACGCTAGTTCAACATGGGTGATCCAACGCAACGCCGATGATTCATGGTCTGCCTTGGCCTTCGATTCCTTGAACTCCATTCCAATTCTCGGAATCTCGAACTACACTGAGGTCGTAAGCGCCCCCACGTGCAATCATGGGTATCTCGCCGTAGCCTCACCATCTCTCGTTGGCCAAACTCTTTCAGAAACCGTACATTATCGCTTCTACACTGCGCTATCTTATGGACCATTTACCGAAGGACCATTCCAAGCGTATGCAGGGCCCTGGACGTCTAAGATCAGGTGGGAAAATGTCTCAACGCCGGTTTATTCCGGTCGAGCTTTAGTCCTAGACCAGTTCGAAGGATGCAATCAGCAGGAAATCAGCGATCCAACCGTCGAGGCCTGCCCTCACGAGATCGATTACTTTGCGCCGAACATCGGAGTGGTCCGGATCAACAGCGTGTGGGAAAACTTGGTGATCGATAGAATTCCCCTTTAAATCCTCAATCCGACTGACAGCCGACGTGAAGAACGTGAGAGAACTGTTCGAGCGAGACCGGCACAAGGAACCCGTAGCAGGTTCGGCTCGGGGTGAAACTCCCTGGGCCGACTCGGCCCGGTGGGGCAACTCCGCCGGCCTACTCACCCAAGCGGAAACTGAGGTACAATGGTGGCCGTTTTTTCGGTAAAAAAGGAGTTCCAGCTTACTTCTCAAAACGAGGGCTTCAATAATGAGAAAGATTTTGTCGAAGGCGTTTTATGCAACCTCACTGGTAATGCTTTGCAACCTCCTGGAAAGTTGCGGCGGAATGGGGGGGCCTCCTAAGACATCGGTTATTGCTACGAAGAATCCATTGGTGGCGCAATATTCCATCACTGCTAGCTCAGCCGGTCAAGCAACGGTGGAGTTTGGAACGGACACGAGATACGGCCGGCAAACCGCCACGTATCCGTTGTCGGCTGGGGGAGCCATCAACATCCTCGTGGCAGGGATGAAGGCGAATTCGACTTATCATATGCGGGCTCAGCTTAAGGGAGAGACATCCTGGACTGACGAAGATCATACGTTCAGCACGGGCGCGCTGCCCTCTCCGCCTCCGAAATTGACGATCACGCGTCCAAATCCATCTCTGAGTTCGATGGAAAACCCGGGCATCGAAATGCTTTCCTTGATCGGCGTCAAACCCGGACCCAGCAACATGTTGCGGGCACTGTTCACGGATCGGGACGCAAATCCAATCTGGTATTACGATGTCGGCTTGTCCCAAGGCGATGTCCCCACCATGATGAAGTTACTTCCCAACGGACATATCGTGCTGCTGATGAGCAATGCCACCGCCAAAACCTCCTGGTTGCGGGAGGTGGATCTGGCTGGAAACACGATTCGTGAATTGAGCGCGGCACAGTTGAATACAGCTTTGCACAGCGCAGGGTTTAATCTGGTAGGGCAAGGCTTTCACCACGACTTTTTGCCGCTCGATAACGGCCATTGGATTGTGCTGACCAGCGTCAACCAGTCTTTTACAAATTTGCCAGGCTATCCGGGGGCTACCGTCGTCGTGGGAGACGCACTTGTTGATGTTGACCAGAACTTCAATCCGGTGTGGACATGGTCTGCGTTCGACCATCTAAACGTCAACCGGCATCTGAATGGGTTACCGGACTGGACGCATAGCAATGCCGTCATTTACTCCGCCTCAGACGGGAATCTATTGCTGTCCATGAGAAATCAGGCGTGGATCTTGAAAATCGATTACGCCGATGGGGCGGGCACTGGCAACGTGCTTTGGCGTTTGGGGAACGGTGGCGATTTCAGCCTGCGCGGGGGAGACCCTGCGCAATGGTTTTATTTCCAACATTTCCCCACTCTAATCAGTCAGCCTAGTGGATCTCAGGATGTATTGGGTGTGTGGGACAATGGCAACCTGCGCGAAAATGCCGATGGTACGTCTTGCAACCAGAATCTGGCGACAGCTTGCTACTCCCGCGCGACATTGTTCCAACTTGACGAGAGTACTCGCACCGCAACTCTCCAATGGCAGGATCTTCCCGGGTTCTTCTCTTTCTGGGGAGGGAGCCTCAACCAACTTGGAAATGGTAACATCGAGTTCGATTTGTGTGCCCCGCTCGTACCGCCGGGTCAAGGCGTCATATCGGAGGTGCAGGAGGTTACCCCGGCATCGTCTCCGCAGGTAGTTTGGAAAATGGACATTGGCACTCTCAATGCTTATCGGGCATATAGGATTCCGAGTCTCTATCCCGGGGTTACGTGGAAGTATTAAAGCCAAGTAGCAGTGCAGAATCTCTTTGGATATTTCTCGCGCCATGCATCCGGGAGATTTGGCGTTCGACGATCTCCCCTTCCCCAAGCAACTCTTGGTTTTGGGTGATCGCCAAGGCGAGCGTCCTAGCTCCCCGACACGCAACTCCAAGCACATTGCCTGGCTATATAGTTAACCACATATGGAGACGCGATATGGCACACGGGGTTGGGATGGACTGGTGATCGCAGAACAAGGGTGTTGGAGTACGTTGACCCGCACGAAATACCAACTGACGCGCGATAGTGACGTAGCCCCAGAAAACTGGACCACCTAGCATCGGAGTTCTTCCGAGCCAGACTTGTCACGGAAGTAGGGAAGGCTGAGGTGACATGCTGAGCTGGAAAGGAGAAGCCGAGTGAAGGGTCCACGACACAGCGAAGAGCAGATCATCGCGATCCTGAAGCAAGGGGAGGCAGGATTGGCGACCGGCGAGCTATGTCGGCAGCACGGGATAAGCGCGCAGACGTACTATCGCTGGAAAGCGAAGTACGCAGGGATGGAAAGTGCGGAGGTAAAGAAGCTGCGGCAACTGGAGGACGAAAACCGGAAGCTGAAACTCTTAGAGCCTGCGGGACTTCGGGCCGCCGTGAGCTACGCGGAGATGGAGTACGAGATGAGCGAGCGGCACGCCTGCAGGCTAGTGGGCTTGGCGTGATCTTGCCTGGAGATCTTGACGCTTGGCTACGACATATTGCAGTTAGCGATCCCGTTATATCGCCAAAATCCCCCGCAGCTGCTACCGTAAGAGCCGTACGCACGTCAGTCGCGAAAGGCCAGCACCTGCGCCGTCAGCGCCTCGACCTGCTAATGACCAGCCAGTGAGAGCTCACCAGCCTTGTCGCCAACCTCACATCCATGATTCAACAAATGAATCTCGGGCGCGGTCCGACCCAAAAGATTACCAACTAGATTTCACGCCGACGATCCGACAAAGGATTTGTTCTACTCAAACGTCGGGCGGCTGATGTGAATCGGTGCGCCCCGGGTCGGATGTCTTGTTCCTGGTAGCTAATCGAAAGCGCGCTTTAGTTCTTCCACAAGTTGGGTAATCCTGGCAGGATCCCATTCCACACTAAGTTCTTGCAAAGCTACTGTGGTGATTGTCAATACTGACAAATTTGAAGCCAAGCGCCAAAGTGCGCCATCTGGGGGCGTGTCCAGGTGGCGGAGCGTAGGCTGCAGGACATAGGGCAGTGGTTGCAGTGGCATACCAGCACTTCGTGCGGGATACGAGTAACACTCATACCTTGTACCGCATTGGCCGCCGTGAAAAAAGGTAAGGAGTGCCCTGCCCGGTGGCTCATAGCAAACCAGCTGGCGCGGGATGCGAAGCCATGACCGTAACGGCATTCGTTGAAGAGATCTGGTTGCCAGGGTGTGAGAAGGAGCTGCCACCAGCGACGATGCAGAACTATCGAGGGGTGTCGCATAGGCACCTGTTGCCGCACCTGGGCAAGATACAGCTAGGCGAGGTACAACCATCCCACGCAACGGCACTGCTGGCGAAGTTACGTGATCAGGGTGTGAGGCACCGTACCATCAGGTACGTGAAGCAGATTGGCAGTGCGATCTTCTCGACTGCAAAATCTCAGTACAATCTGCCAGGGGAGAATCCATTCAAGGAAGGCAAACTCCCACGGGGCAAGGATAAGAAACCCTTGAAGCCATGCACCTCAGCGGAGCAGGTTAAGAAAAGGCTGCAGGTGCTTCCGACACAGGCACGGGCACCTGTGCGCTGTCCTGCTTGTCCTACTTCGCTGGTTGCCATCGGAGATCAAGGGTCTAGAATGGGGAGATTATAATGATGCCAGACTGTGTATCCAGCGATCACGGTACGGGAAGCATGTTGGACCGACCAAGACGGCAGCGAGGGAGGCACCAGTGCCTGTGATCGAACCATTGCGCGTGATCCTGAGAGGACTCTGCAAAGCTGACGGCAATCCACCTCAGGGCCAGTGCTCCGAGGCAGCAGAAAGGGGGATGCACTGAATCTTGATAAATTGTCTCGAAGGGTGATCACACCGATACTGAAGGCGGCGAATATCCCCCGGGCACGGATTCCGGCCACAGCCCACGGGCATGCTTACGCAGATGACGGCCACAGCACATGAGCAGGGCCTTGCTCTAGGGCGACACTCCCACCTCAGCACCACACAGCGATATGGTGCCAGAGGAAACGAAGAGTGCCATGCTTTTGATTGAGAAGCGGTTTGCTGATGTTTGTGGTGCAGATGTGGTGCAATAAGTCCGTAACTCTTTGAGGGGGCTGTAGCTCAGCAGGATAGAGCAAGCGGTTCCTAACCGCTAGGTCGCCAGTTCGATTCTGGCCAGCCCCTCCAGCGCTCACACGCAGTGAGAGCTTGGGAGCTTTTTGAGAAGGGGAGCGCGTCACATCCGCTGGGACTGAGGAAACGCTCCGGCGAAGAAGATTTGGGTGTACTCGCGGGCGATCTGTTCTGCGCTGAGTGTGCCTTCCTGCTTGTACCATTGATAGAGCCAGTTAATCATGCCCAGCAAGGCAAACGTCGCAGCCCGTGCGCTCACTCCTTCGATGGCTCCCCTGGACTGTTGAACCTCGGCAATGAGTCTCTCGAGAAAATGGATGTAGCCCTTCTTGCGAGCGTTGATCTGGCGGCGCAGCGAAGGAGGCAGCGGATGATTCTCGTGCAACAAAACCGTGATCTCCCGGTCCCGCACACTCAACACGACATCGACGTGTAAGCGGATCAGGGCCCGCAGGCGTTCTTCCGGATCCTGAATGCCGCGCACCGGGTCGAGCACTCGTTGCTCAGTAATGTCGAGAGCGTGACTCATCAGCTCAAACAGGATTTCGTCCTTGCTCTGGAAGTGGTGATAAAGACCACCCTTACTCAGCTTGAGAGCGGCAGCCACGTCGTTCATCGAGGTCGCATGATAGCCCCGCTGCTGGAACAATCGTGCCGCCACGCGGAGAATTTCCTGCCGAGATTCAATGACCGTGTTGGGACTCATCGCGGCACACACTATACACCGGGTTCGTGCGAGCTGAGAATTTCCTACCCCTCTCCGGCCTGAATGAAAGCCGCAGAAATTGTGAACATTGCTGTGCAAAAATGGAATCACCCAAGGTCGACCCTAAAGCAACTACTGACTTCTGAATCACTTGGATTTCTTGCGATCGAGTTCGCGCGAGCCCAGTGTTTGCACCGAAAAATGGCATTGACATTTTCTTCACGACTATTTAGTGTGACTGACGTCGACGGCTGAAAGGGTTGACTTCAATAATAATGAGTCGATCCAAAGTAGGCTGGGTGATCGGTTCGGCAAGGTAACTTGCGGAGCCTCTGGACCCGAAAAAACCGGCTGCTTTGCGAGGAGCAGGTGGGGTTTGGAACTGCGAAAGCAGTGATTGCATCAAAGGCTGTGACGGTGCGTGCCTCCACGCCACTGGCTCCCTCGCAGGAGTTGGCGGCTAGAGCATAACCAATGTCACAGCCTTTTTCTTTTCTGGCTTGCGGTGTTGTCTTGATTTCGCCGACCCGACCCTAACTGCTCGGGGAGAGTCCGGCCGAGGATCCCACCCACTCCATATTCTTGTTGTGGTCAACTCCCATCATCAGCCCCCGTCCCATCCGCACAATGGTCATGACGGGCAGCAGTTCTTCAAGCCAGATGTACATGATGCGAACCTCGGCCTTGGTTTTGCCGAAGGGAGTCTCGATCACGGGCTCGAAGTTCATCCTCTCCTGCAGAATGTATTGCCCGCGTGCTTCCTCGGGAATGGCCGCCAAATCTTCCTTGCGCGGGTGCATGAGGACGCCCAATCCGGCAAACGAGAACAGCGGCTTAACCACAAAATTCTCCAGATCACAGGGCATCTCGACCTGGTTCAAAAATTGGGTTCGAGGCACACACGGATGACGCAGATAGGGCAGGGAAAACTTGCTCATGCGGAAGTACCAGTTGGGGTGTCCCGCCCATTCCACCTCCAAGTCCTCGTCGAATCGAAACGACAGCTCTAGCTTCTTGCGCACCAGTTCGTCCACGATCGCACGATTGTAAATCCTGCGAATGGGAACCCTTTGTCCCGACTTCTCATAGAAAAGGTGCTTGCCATCTTTCCTGACGTCGGTGATCGCGATGGTGGGGATGCCCAACAGTTTTTCCGTCAGCAGGAAATCCGGCAAGGTCTTCTGATGGCGGGGGTCAATCTCCATGAGGATCACATGGTCCGGGTCGTGCGAGCCCACAATGGCCCGCCGGAGCAGTTGCTGATACCCCTGCCAATCAAGCCCGCTGTGGAGATAGCGCAGATTTCGATCGAGCTCGAATACTTCGATGTAGGTCTGGGACAGAATTGCCTGATAGGCGTAGAGGGAAGGGAAGCCCTGCAATTCGACGAGTCGGGGTTCGAAGCTGCCAGCTCGCCCGCGTACCAGCCCGAAATCCACCTGGATGAACAGCGGAAAAGGTGCTTCCCGGGGGACGTTGTAGGCAGGCGGGATTGCCTGATCGGAAGCCTTGCGGTACTCCGCACGTCCGAGTTGATGAATCAATTCCTTGCCGTACTGTGCCATCTCATCGACCAGCGCTTTAGGGAAGAAGCAGGGAGTTTCCGAGATGCGGAATGGCACCGCTACCCCGCATCGCTCCTCCATGACTTCGAGGAGAGTGCGGTATTTTTTCAGCGTGAAGTTTTGATTGAACTGGCTGCGCAAGAAAGGGATCATGAAGCGAAAGCCTAAACCAACCGCTTCCTGGGGATACAGATGGAACGCGCAACGGGTACGAACTTCCTGCATTCCCTCCGCGGTCGGAAGGAACCTACCTCGATTGAAGAGCTAGGCCTGAATCAGAAACTGCCCTGCGCGCATGATCTGCTGGTCATCCACCCAAATGTCGAACTTCCTGCCGACCACATCGATATGGGTGGAAGAGTACCAGTCCGCCCCGGTGTGCATTCCGTACGGGTTGCCAAAGGCAATGTGAACCCCGGGATACTTTTCGTCCTGCAGAATCTGGCCGATCACGTCCTTCAGTTCGATGTTCGTTCCGATGGCGAATTCTCCCACCCGGTCGCTGTTCTCGTCTGTATGGGTATAGCTCCAAAAGTCGCTCTCCAGCTCTCGATTGGAGGAATGCACCTCGGTCAGCCGATTTTCTTGTACCCGGATCGTCAGTGGCGCCTGCCGCAATTCGCCGAACTTGGCACAAAGCCAATCCCCCACCACGCCATCGATCACAAAAGTTCCATTGACCTCGCCGGGTGTGGTGAACACCTCACCGCCGGGCAGATTTCCCCACTTCTCCGGACTGATCAACCCGCTGGTTTTCAGCCAGCGGTAGCTGGGATTCAGGCGCGCCACCAGGTCCGTACCGGCTGCCGTCTGCGCCCGGATCTCGGACGCGTGCTCGACCATCTCCAGCACTTTCGTGCTGATGCGATCCACCTTCCGGAAGTCCGCCCGCATCCCTTCCAGCATAATCTGCCGGTTGATGTTCACCATGTGCGCGTGGCGAATCCGGTAACGGTTCACGATGTCGGTCATCTGCATGCGGGAGGGCAGTTCGTTGGCCTGCGCCTGGACGGCAAAAATGCTGACCTGGCTGGTCTTGAGGTCGCCACCGATTTCCCGCGGAAACTCCGCCAGGGGTCGCGGCGCGAGGTCCTCGAGCAGCCAGGCGCGATAAGATCCTGCCTTCCGCTTCAGTTCCCATACGATGCTCGCCGCAATTTCCTTCGTGGACTGATCAGTAATGAGAGTGACTTTCTCGCTGGGCTGGACGGCGAGGCAGACTTCGACTGCGTTGCGGGCTCCCGGCGTAAGTTCCGGATCGAAGGCAAGGTCGTCCAGGGGCTCGGGTCCTGGCGCCTTCGGCGAGTCCAACCGGTCCAGGGCTTGGTCGACGGAATTTGTCATCTACCCAATCTTTCTCGCGGGCGCCGCCGCCACGGTCTCGCTGAGACCGACTTCGGTTTCTTCCATAATGTAGTCCGCTACCTGCTTGAGATCCCCGGTCTCGCGAAACACCCGCAGCTGTCGATCGGCGCCGGTGCCGTTTTCGAGGATCTCGTGGATGTAATTGATCTCCTGGCGCGAGTCCAGCTCGTTCACCACGTCGTCGACGAAATCCAGATACTCCCGGATCAAATCGCGCTCGGGAACTTCTTTCTGCTTTCCAAAATCAATGAGCTTGCCATCCAGGCCGTAGCGAGCGGCCCGCCACTTGTTTTCCATGAGCAGGGCTCTGCGATAAAGCCGAAACCCCTGGTTGGCGGCATACAACTTGTACAACTTGGCGATGGTGGCCTGGATGAGCGCCGCCAGCGCAATGGTTTCCTCCACCCGCATGGGAATATCGGCAACCCGGAACTCCAACGTGTTGAAGAATGGATGCGGCCGGATATCCCACCAAATCTTCTTGGCGTTGTCGACGCAATTGGTCTTGATCAGAAGCTTGACGAAATTCTCGTACTCACCCCAGCTGGGGAAATAGTCCGGAATGTTGGTCCGGGGAAATTTATCAAAGACTTTGCAGCGATACGATTTGAGGCCGGTGTTCATGCCCAGCCAGAAGGGAGAATTGGTGGACAGCGCCAGAATGTGCGGCAGGAAGTAGCGGGCGTGATTCATCATCTGAATCGCGGTCTCGCGATCTTCGATTCCAATGTGGACGTGCAGGCCGAAGATCAGGTTGGCGCGGGCGACCAGCTGCATGTCTTCCACAATGTTCTTGTAGCGCTCGTCGGGGGTGATTTCCTGCACCCGCCAATCGGCAAAGGGGTGGGTGGCAGCTGCCGCCAATCGCAGGCCGTTTTCCTTGGCCAAGTTGACCATGTCGCGGCGCAGCTTCTTGACCTCTTCCTTGGCATCCTTAATGTTGGGGCACACCGAGGTTCCTACTTCGACCACGGATTGATGCAGCTCGGACTTCACCTTTTCATGCAGCAGCATCTTTCCCTTTTCGAGTATCTCGAAATGGATGTGCGAGCGCAGGTCCCGGGATACGGGATCGACGATCTGATACTCTTCTTCAATTCCGATGGTGAAGCTAGGTCCCATAAGGTCAAACGGACGAAACTGCCCGCAGTCCTTCCGGCTGGACACCAGTATAGCGCGGCCTCGGTGGGTGTCCGGGCGTTTTTGGAGTTACGCCGCCCCGCGGATTTTGTCGAGCCCTCGGGCCTGCGAAGGAATGCCCTACCCCATGGGGAAGAATTGCACCGGGTCTTAGGACTCCAACTTCTTTGCCCGCGACGACCGGCGCTTGCGGGAGGTTGTCGCCGGCGGGGCCATCTGCTCGGGACCCGCCAAGAATCCCGCCCAACGTAGCTCCCGGACCGGATTCTCGTTGCTCCTCGCCTTGGCGATGGCCAGGTCGGCGATGGCGTTCACGACCCATTCAAAATTCTCCCGCCCTACCGAGTTCACATCCGCGTCGGGCGCCGGATTCATGAAGTCGATGGCATAGGGAACCCCGCCCTCGACGGCAAACTCCACGGTATTGAAATCATAGCCAAGGGCGCGGCAGAGTTGCTGCGCACCGCTGATGATTCGCTCCTCGAGCTTGGTGCTCGAGGGCGGGGGATTCCCCTTGACATAGCGCTCATGGAAGGGAGCGTTGGGGTTGTACTTCATGACATGCACCTTTTCCTGCCCCACGACATAGCATCGATAGTATTCCTCAAACTCGACGCCGTGCTGCAGCGTCATGCACAAGTCCCCCGTCTGGTTGTAATAGCGAAAGAACTCTTCCGGCGAATGTACTTTGTACACGTGTTTCCATCCCCCACCGGAATAGGGCTTTAAGAATGCCGGGAAGCCCACATAGGCAAAAATCTCTTGCCAGTCCAGGGGATAGATCAGATTGCGCATCGATTGTTCGGTCGTGCCTTCGGGATGTCGGTTATGAGGCAAGAGTACGGTGGGCGGAATGGCCACTCCCAGTTTTGCGGCCAGCGCATAGTTGAAGAATTTGTCATCCGCCGTCCACCAGAACGGGTTGTTCACCACCACGGTTCCGTTGAGCACCGCATTCTTCAAGTAAGCGCGATAAAAGGGAATGTCCTGCGAAATCCGGTCGATGATGACCTGGTAGGGGCTCGGTTCCACCATCTTCACCGCGCCCACCTTGACGAACTCCGCGGTCACGCCATCCGCTTTCCTGGAGTTGATCCTTTCGACGACCGCCGGCGGAAAGGTATTCTCCATGCCAAACAGAATGCCGATTTTCTTCACAGCTCATTCTCCCACTTTCGAAATGTCCGATCCCCGTCGAAACCTCAACCTCAGGCCGCATGCCTCAAATGCTAGAAGTACTTGCCCGCCATCCCCAGCCACAACGGCCAGTCGTGCCGGAAGTGATTTCCCCATACGTCCAGCCAATGGGGCACGGCTTTTTGGTGCAGCTTGTCGGATAGCTTAACGTTCTGGTCGAGACACATGTCCCAATCCGCCGATCCGAGCACTATCTTCATCCTGCGGTAACCGCTTAAGAACCAATCGTCCGTCAGGTTCGGCAGGAAATCCTGCGGACTATTGAAATAGCAATCATCATCGTAATAGCCGTCGAGAAACTGATGGATGTCAAAAGAGCCGCTCATGCTGACACAATGGGTCACCAGGTCGGGATGTTTGAGAGAAAAATTCACCGCGTGGTATCCCCCGAAACTGCAGCCGGTTACAGCCAGCTGAGGGGACTGGTTTTTCCGCCGCAGAAAGGGGAGAAACTCATGCAGGAGGAAGCGTTCATATTGCAGGTGGCGCAGGATCCGCTGCCGGGGATGGACGGCTTGGTTGTACCAGCTCTCCAAATCGACCGCATCCGGGCAAAAGACCTGCAGTTCACCCCGTTCAATCTTCGCCGCCAACACGGCGATCATTCCGCGGTCCTCGTACTCAAAGAATTTCCCCATGGAGCTGGGGAAAACCAGAAGTGGCCACCCTGAGTGCCCGAACACCAGCGCTTCCATGTCGCGACCGAGCTCCTGACTGTATCCATTGTGGTATTCGCGGTTCATCGTCGGCGGGAAAGCAGTCGAAGTATCTTACCTGATTGGCGCGCGGATGAGGACCGCCCCGCTTGCCGACCCCGGCCTAGGGGCCCTGGTTCGCGGCCGGATGTCCGGTATACTACAGTAATGTCGTTTCTAAGGGGCATGGCCGCGATCGCCAAAGGCATGAGCATCACCTTTCGCGAGATGTTTGAGCCCACCCAGGTGGAGAACTATCCCGACGGGCCGGGGCCTTTGCGGGGAGCCAAGTTTCAGGAGCGCTATCGGGGGGTGCACGTCCTGCAGCGGGACGAGAACGGCCTGGAGAAATGCGTCGCCTGTTTTCTTTGTGCGGCGGCGTGCCCCTCGAACTGCATCTATATCGAGGCAGCCGAGAACACCTCCGAGCATCGGGTCAGCGGTGCCGAGCGCTATGCGCGGGTGTACAACATTGACTACAACCGCTGTATTTTCTGCGGATACTGCGTCGAGGCGTGCCCAACGGATGCGATTACCCATGGGCATGGATTTGAAATTGCGTCATTCAATGCCACGAACCTGATCTATCGCAAAGAACAGCTGCTCGCTGCCAGGCCCGCCCACCTGGGAGCCAACGCCGTCTTCAATCAAGCAGAAGTGGCGGAAGGCGCACCGGCCCTGCCGGTACCCGGCAGTTGACCGCTGGATCATTGGGAATGGATTTTGACGCCGGCCCCTCAGGTGAGCCGGCGTTTTCCGCATGCAGCCGCGGCCAGACGCGGCTCTGGTCCCTTGGCGGGGACGACTCTGGCAGGCGACCGGGAGTCAGGCAGAAAGAACATGTCTCGTTTTCTTGAAACCGTTCGCGAGCGCGTGGTGATCTATGACGGCGCCATGGGCACGAACATCCAGCTCCGCAATCCCAGTGTGGATGACTATTGGGGGAAAGAGGGTTGCAACGAACTTCTGGTCTTGAGCCGTCCCGAGATCATTCGAGACATTCATGCTAGTTTTCTCTCGGTCGGCTGCGATGTCGTCGAAACCGATACCTTCGGTGCCAGCCGGGTGGTGCTCGGCGAATACGACCTGGCCGACAAGGTCGCGGAAATCAATCTGGCCGCAGTCAAGATTGCCCGCGAAGTTGCCGATCAGTTCTCCACCAAAGAAAGGCCCCGCTTTGTAGCCGGTTCGATCGGGCCCACGACCAAGCTGCCGTCCCTCGGACACATCCGATTCGATGACATGGTCGCCGTCTACCTTGAGCAGGCTCAGGCTTTGGTCGAGGGTGGGGTGGACGTTCTCCTGATTGAGACGTCGCAGGATCTTCTCCAGGCGAAAGCCGCCCTGGTGGGTGTGTTTGATGCCATCGAAAGAGCGGGCAAGCGGATCCCAGTTACGGTGCAAGTAACCCTTGAAGCCACCGGAACCATGCTGCTGGGCACCGAAATCGGGGCTGCGCTCACGGCGCTCGAAGCTTTCGACGTGGAGGTAATCGGGCTCAACTGCGCTACCGGCCCGGCAGAGATGAATGATGCGGTGCGCTACCTGGGCGCCAATTCGACCAAGCAGGTCTCGGTGCTGCCCAATGCCGGGCTACCGCAAAACGAAGGCGGCCGGGCAGTCTACAAACTGAAACCGGAGGAGCTGGCCACCTATCACAAACACTTTGTCGAGAACTATGGCGTCCGCATCGTCGGTGGCTGCTGCGGAACGACCCCGGAACATTTAAGGGCCGTGGTCGAAGCCGTGAGCGGCCTGGAGCCGGCGAAGCGGGAGGTGAACCCCGTGGCCGCTGCGGCGAGTGCCTACACGATGGTTCCGCTCGACCTCGAGCCCAAACCTCTGATCGTGGCCGAAGAGATGAACACGACCACCCGGGTCGAGCATTTCCGCAATCTGGTTCGGGGCAAGAAGTACGACGATATCCTCGCTTTGGCGAAGAAGTTGGTCAGCCAGGGTTCCCACATGCTGGACCTCTGTTGCGCGATCGTCGGGGAAGATGAGAAAGGTTACATCACTTCCATTCTGGAGAAAGTCGCCACTCGAGTTCCCGCCCCGATCCTGGTGGATTCGACCGAGGCTGATGTCGTCGAAGAGGCGTTGAAGCGCATTCCGGGGAAGCCCATCATCAACTCGATCAACCTCGAAGATGGGGAGAAGCGCACGGCGAAAGTGTTGCCCATGGCCAAGCGCTTCGGCGCAGCCGTGATTGCCCTGACCATTGACGAGGAGGGCATGGCCCTGACGGCGGAGAAGAAAACCGCAATCGCCAAGCGTATCTACAACCTCGCCACCCAAAAATACGGAGTTCGTCCGGTCGATTTGATTTTTGATGCGCTCACCCTGCCGATTTCAACCGGGCAGGAGGAATATCGCACGGCCGGCATCGAAACGCTCCAGGCGATCAAGCGGATCAAGAACGAACTGCCGGCGGTGAAGACCATTCTAGGGGTCAGCAATATTTCCTTTGGCCTCGACATATATCCGCGGCGGGTTCTGAACTCGGTCTTCCTCCACGAGGCAGTCGACCATGGGCTCGACATGGCCATCGTCAACTACTCGAAGGTCTACCCTTTGTACAAAATTCCACATGAAGAGGTCGAGCTGGCGCGCAAGCTGATTTACCGCGACCAATCGGGCGGCGATCCGCTGCAGCGCTATATGGAGCACTTTGCCGGGACGAAGGGCAAGGTGCAGGCGGCGACCACCGCGCACCTCGAGACCCTCGGAGTCGAGGACAAACTGAAATTCGCCATCATCCAGGGGGAGAAGGCCGTCGGTGAGGGGGCCCATCGGAAAACCTTGGAGCAGCTGCTCGAAGAGGCACTCGTCCAGTACACGCCACTCGACCTGATCAACACGGTGCTGCTCGATGGTATGAAAACCGTCGGAGACTTGTTCGGGGCGCGTAAGATGCAGCTGCCGTCGGTACTCGACTCGGCGGCGGTGATGAAGCAGGCCGTCGCTTATCTAGAGCCGAAGATGGAGAGAAAGACCGGTTCCCAGAAGGGCACGATCGTGCTGGCTACGGTGAAAGGCGATGTCCACGATATTGGTAAGAACCTGGTGGACATCATTCTGACCAACAACGGGTTCCGCGTGGTCAACCTGGGCATTAAGCAACCTGGGGACACGATCATCAAGGCGGCACTCGAGCGCCAGGCGGATGCGATCGGCTTAAGTGGGTTGCTGGTGAAGTCCACGCTCGAGATGAAATATGTCATTCAGGATCTCGAGCGGCAGCAGCTGGAATTCCCCGTGATCTGTGGCGGCGCGGCGCTGACCCGCAAATACGTCGAGGACGATTTGCGACGGGAATACTCGAGCGCGGTTTTCTACGCCGACGACGCCTTTGCCGGCTTGCACCTGATGGAAGACTTGTCGACCATGGATGGCCGTCGGCAAGCTCGTCTGGAGGAGGGTAGGACGGTCAAGGAATATGCCAAGGCAGCGGCCGTAGACGAAGAAACCGGGCCACTGTTCACCGAGCGCAGCCCGGTCGTCGGCGATGCGCCCAACATCCCCGTGCCTCCGTTCTGGGGCGTACGCGTGCGCAAGGACTTTGATTTGCGCGAAATCTTTCCTTACATCAACGATACGGCGCTGTTCAAGAATCAGTGGCAGTTGAAGACGGCATCACAGGAGGATTATCTCCGCCTGGTGGAGGAAAAGTTCCGGCCGATCAAGAGCCAGCTCGAGGAGGAGGTCATTCGCAGTCAATGGTTCGAGCCGAAGGCGGTGTACGGGTATTTCCCGGCGCAGAGCGAAGCGAATGATGTGCTCGTCTATGAGCCGACCGAGGGCGGTCCTGGCGGCGAACTCCTCCGCTTCGCCTTTCCCCGGCAGAAGGAGGGCCGCAGACTGAGCATTGCCGATTTCTTTGCTCCCAAGAACTCAGGGAAGATGGATGTGATTGGGCTGTCTCTGGTTACGATCGGGGGCACCGCGTCCCAGGAAACCCAACACCTGTTTGAGAGCGGCGAGTATACCAAGTATCTTTTCCTGCATGGCTTAAGCGTTGAAACCGCGGAAGCGCTGGCGGAGTACCTGCACAAGAGAATGCGCGAGGAATTGGGCATCGCCGGAGACGACTCGCCGCATATTCGCGATCTATTCCATCAAAAGTATCGCGGATCCCGGTACTCCTTCGGCTATCCCGCCTGCCCCAACCTGGAAGATCAGACGAAGCTGTTTGCCTTGCTCCATCCGGAAGAAAATCTAGGAGTGCGCTTGACCTCCGGATTCTTGCTGGATCCCGAACAATCCACTTCCGCCATCGTGGTCCACCATCCCAGCGCGAAGTATTTTGTGGTTTGAGACAACAGATGCTCGCGAACCGCTACTGACGATTGCCTCGGGCGGCGGCCACCGCCTCCGGTTCCATCGCCGCGATGATCGAGTCGGCGAACTCCGAGGTCCCGGCCTTACCCCCTACATCGCGGGTTAATTTGTCGCGCGTGCGGTAGACCATTTCGAGCGCGTTCCGTATTTTGAGTGCCGCTTCGTCCTCGCCGAGATGGTGGAGCATCAGCAGGGCGCAGCGGATTACGGCGGTGGGATTGGCGAGGTTTTTCCCGGCAATGTCCGGAGCCGAGCCGTGAACCGCCTCGAAAATGGCGCAGTGGTCTCCCAGGTTCGCGCTCGGAACCATTCCCAACCCGCCGACAAAGGCCGCGCAGAGATCAGAAATGATATCGCCATACAGATTTTCCATCAGCAGCATGTCGTACTGATAAGGGTTCATGACCAGCTGCATGCAGGTATTGTCCACAATGTGCTCGGCGTAGGTGATCTCGGGATATTCCTTGGCTACATCCTGGGCGCAGCGGAGGAACAGGCCGTCGGAAAGCTTCATGATGTTGGCCTTATGAATGGCATGGATCTTCTTCCGCCGATTCTTGCGGGCATATTCGAAAGCGAAACGTGAAATGCGCGTACACGCCTTCTCCGTCATGATTTTCAGGCTCTCGACCACGCCCGGCACGACCTCGTGCTCGATGCCGGAGTACAAGCCCTCGGTATTTTCCCGGACGATGATGAGATCCACCTGCGGATAGCGCGTGGGGATGTGGGGCAAATTGCTGATCGGACGGAAGTTGGCGTACAGCTCGAAGCGCTTACGCAACTCCACGTTGATGCTCGGAAAACCTCTTCCGATGGGAGTCGAAATCGGGCCCTTCAGGGCAACCCGAGTACGTTCGATAGAGTCGATAAGCGCACGGGGAATGTATGCGCCATGTTTTTCGTAAGCGTCGGCGCCTGCCGCATGCGTTTCCCATTCGAGCTCTAGCCCGGTAGCCTCGAGTATGCGGACCGCAGCCTCGGTGACCTCCGGTCCGATACCGTCTCCAGGAATGAGGGTGATGCGGTGTGGCATAGTCATGTATCGAGTTCGAGCACAGCTCGGGCTACCCTATTGCGGCTTCCCGATGGTTTTCGTGCGAACGTCTGCCCCATCCTTGGCCTTGATAAGGTCCTTCAACTCGTTCATGAACTCCTGCACGTCCTTGAAGTCCAAGTAAACCGAGGCAAAGCGTACATAAGCCACTTTGTCATAACGTCTTAAGCGATTCATAATGAGTTCGCCGAGTTCGCTCGTTTTGCGCTCTCGCTCGGGGGACTCGATCACGAAACCCTCGGCCTCGTTCACGATTTGCTCCAGCTTGCCAATCGGAACCGGGCGTTTTTCGCAAGCACGCAAAAGTCCATTCAGCACCTTCTGCCGGTCGAATTTCTCTCGCCGTCCATCTTTTTTCACCACCATGTAGGGGATTTCATCGATGCGCTCGTAGGTAGTGAAGCGCTTGCCACACTTCAGGCACTCTCGCCGCCGACGGATAGACTCGGCCTCTTTACTTTCCCGCGAGTCCACCACCTTGTCATTCACGAATCCACAAAAAGGGCACTTCATGATGCTTGAAAGAACAAGCATCGATTGTAACAGGCGGTTCCGGACGACAGACACAGATCCTGACAGTTCGGGCAAAAACCGCGAGCAAGAGGTTCAGTTTCTCAGAAAAGCTTCGAGGCTACGGCTGCCAGACATGCGACGGTTAGCAAGCGGATTTTCACAGCAATGGTTTGGACCGCAGGGCCACTAGGTCCGTGGAACACGCAAGGCCTCAAAACGCCAATTGCCCTCGCATTTTTGTGAAAAACCGTATATTCTGGTGCGGCTATTCCAGCTGCAATTGGTTCCAACGACACTGGAGCCTCGCGTGAGGGGGGTGCATGCGACGGAGAGAGGGTTGTTATGTCTGTGGCACGGGAGACTGTCGAGGTTTTCATTCTGGCAGAAAACCGGCTTTTGCGAGAGGCCCTTTGGCGCATTTTAAACAAGAAAATCGACATCCGTGTTGTCGGAGCTTCCGCCTTAGTGCCGGATGTCGCGCAGCAAATAGCACAGCTGGCGCCCGATGTCATGCTTTGTGATTCCGCACCGGTGGCATCATCGGAATTGCGTTTGATCGAGGAAATGAGAACTGCAGTTCCCGGGCTGAAGGTTGTCATGATCGGGATGGAGCCCGACCTGGGAACCTTTCTTCAATTGGTTCGCGACGGCATCGTCGGTTACGTACTGAAAGATGCATCCGCGATCGAAGTAGCGGCGGCAGTGCGCTCGGTGGCGAACCGAGAAGCTGTTTGCCCTCCTGGGCTTTGCCTGGCGCTTTTTGAAGAAGTAGCGAAATCAAAGCCACAACCACCCGCACGCTTTATCGTCAGACATGGTCTTGGCCTCACCCGCCGGGAACAACAACTGGTTCATATGATCAGAGATGGTTTGACGAACAAGGAGATTGCTAGTCAGCTGAACCTCTCTGAGCAAACCGTGAAAAACCACATTCATCGCATGTTGCGCAAGCTCGGAGCCAGCGATCGGCTCAACGCTGTAGAGCTGTGCCGATCGCCAGACGCGGTGGCATGAACCAATGAACATGCGGAGGCTCTGCACCCGGTCGAGATGAGCATTCACGGTATGTGTTGGTTCGGTTGGGGAGGGTGGTATTAGCGTTTCAATCGGCAGAGCCACACGGTATGCCGATCCGATGCCGGCGCGTGCAAGAAGATCTGCGGCAACACATTTCCAAAGCAGTTGAAAACAGGAAGTTTCTCTCGCATTTTTATTAGGGACCGTATATACTTGTGCCTCGAATCCGACTGATTTCTTCGCAACGCAAGGTCCTGGCACCGCTGAGTAGACGGTTAAGCATGAACACATCAGGTATCCCGAAGGATCTGCCTATTCGCCTCGGTTTGCGGTCAAGGTGTAAGCGGCGCCCTAACGGGTACTTTTTTGGTACTTGATGCTGAGTTCAGAATGATAGGACAGTGAGGCCTCTGGTACTATCTTCGTCTGCTCCTATAGGCCTAATTTGAATCTTACTTTCTCCTAAGGTTGTCAGAGACACTACCCTGCACGGAGATCATCGTGCAAAAGATCAGAGTGTTGGTTGCGAATAAGCCGCGCTTGATGAAGGATCTGGTACTTGCGACGATCGGAGATCAGCCAGATATCGAAGTTGTTGGATCAGCTGAGGATGATGCCGAAATCACGGAACTGGTCAATCGTACACGTCCAGATTACCTGATCATGGAGCTCGAAGATCCAGAGACCCGCCCAGGTTTACGGGGGTTCTTGCTGGGCCGTTACCCGGAGATGAAGATTCTTGCCCTTGCCGCCGAGCGGAACAGCGGCATTTTTTATTGGGCCTTCATCGATATTCGTTCCCAGCGTGTGGAATCCTCCGAGCAAGGCATCTTAAGCGTGTTGCGAAAACAGGCTAGAGCTGGTGCCTAGTTAATCATCAAGATGCGGGTCGTGGTCTTGTACTCGGCGAATTTGATACAAACAGGTTGTTCTTCAAGAATGGCGTAGCCGAAACGAGCGCCTCGATGAGGAAGGTCGTCTGGGAACGGCGCCGCGCGACTTCGGGCATTGCCATGGGTTAGGTATTGGGTCCACGGCAGGGATTGAATCCGGCAAGCGCGTTACCTGCCCAAAGGTCTGTGGGACGATTGATTAGGCGGGTTAGCTCACAAACACCTGTAAGTGAGGGGGCGAAGCTGTAAGTAAGATGACTCTTACCGAGAGCACGGTTGGCAACCAGGCGGTGCTTCTGGACGATCGAAGTTCCCTGGAAAGATCCCTCCAGGTTCGTTGGTACGCGGCGTACGTCTGTTCGCGTCACGAGAAGCAAGTACTGTTCCAACTGCAAGAAAGGCGTGTGCAATCGTTCCTTCCCGTCTACCGCAGTATCCGGCGGTGGAAAGATCGGCGGAAGGAACTTGACCTGGTCCTCTTCCCGGGGTATGTATTCGTCCGCATTGATCTAAAGGATCGGTTGCGAGTCTTGCAATTGCCTGGCGTGGTGCGCATTGTAGGTTTCAACGGTCACCCCATACCTTTGCCCGATGCGGAAATAGAGTCTCTGAGCAGTGGGCTGGCTAGCGGCATTCGTGCCGAACCCCACCCCTACCTGAAAGTCGGGCAGCGCGTATATATTCGGTATGGACCATTAGCCGGCGCAAGTGGAATCCTGGTGCGACGTAAAGATCGGTTTCGGGTTGTGCTGTCCATCGATCTCATCATGCGTTCGGTTGCCGTCGAAGTCGATGAAGCGGACATCGAGCCTTGCTGAACAATTCTTGGGTGCAACTTCTCATCGCGCGTCTGGCCTAAGTTTCGGCTGCTTCCCATCTTGAGGTGTTTATGAGTGGTCCCATTTTGGTCTCGAATTGCAAGAAAGCCATTACTTTGGCTGCTGTTTTGCTGGGCTCTTCCATCGCAATTTGGAGCCAACAACAGCCGACTTTGTCGTATACCACGAGCCCTGCGATTGATCAGGCTCACTCTCGCGCGGAGCAAGAAGCCGAGGAGACAGTCTCGCTATCGGCGGACAAGATCGTCTCGATTCTGCAGGAGGAGACGGGACTTCTCCTACAGGTGAAAAAGGCGCTGGTCAGAAGAGCCTTCGAGCAGGGCAGGGTTCTGGATGCGAACGACCTGACCGATGAGGCTGTGTTTCGTTTGATCCAAGCGGATCCAGCGGTCCGCGTCATCGCAACCAGAGAGATCGAAGATCGCCAATACATTCGGGCCAAACCCACACGGGAAGAACTAGCGCGAAACCTGCCTTGCCGAGCTCCGATTCCTGCCGGCAAGGACGCGAAGCCTACCGAACAACCCGACAGCAAAAGGGTTCTATCCCAAGAACAACAGTATTGGACATTGCATGAGAGCGACTTGGACTGCGATCTCACCAAGTACCTGCCCGGAGGTACGGCGCAGTCCTTGTACGAGACCACCAACCCGCCCGTACCGAACCAGCCGCCGCAGCCACTCTTCCCAAGCCAGCAGCCACCATATCCGCAGCTGCAAAACCCATATCAGCAGTACCCGCAACAGACCTACCCACCTTCGCAGGGCGCACCCCAGAGCCAACCGCCGGACTACCGTCGCCAGCTTGAGATGACGCAATTGCAATATGGCGACTATTTCGGGTTGGACGCGGATGAGAGCCAAATGGCTGCCATCCAGCCGGGAGAGCTCCCCACCTTGCTCAATGCCAATCAGACCGATGGCTCGTCTACACTTTTCAGGAAAGGGATGCCCGGAGCAGAGTCTAGTGTTCCTGGGACTGGCGTTTCCGGCCTAACTCTGCCGCCTTCGTTGGGCTCTTCCGGCAGCTCACCCCTGGCGTCCTTGACGGCGGGTCGACGTGAGTTGGCACCTCAGCCACCGCGTCTCGAAAACCAAATGCGCCCGCAGGTTCCCTATTACATCCAGCCCAAGCCTAACCTGCAGCCCAAGCTGCGCCATCCTCCCAATCCCTACGCTGATGTTCCTTCGCTCTACGATCTCTATGCGCAATATTCAAGGCGTTCGCTGCGATTGGAGCGCTTCGGCGAGGATGTATTTCGCAATGGCACGGGGAACTCCGATGAACTTCCGATGGACATGCCCGCGGGGCCGGATTACGTAGTCGGACCGGGAGACGGGTTGACGATCATCCTGTCCGGCGGAATTTCGCAGCGGCTGCAAAGGATTGTAGATCGCGAAGGGCGGGTTGCCTTGCCGGAAGTTGGAGCCGTCGAAGTCGCAGGGCGGAATCTGGGGGACGTTCAACATATAGTCCGGGCTGCTTTGCGCGGCGAGTTCCGTGACGTGGACGCGGATGTTTCGCTGGCTCGGATTCGCACGGTTCGCGTTTATGTCGTTGGGGACGTGGAGCGGCCGGGCGCCTACGATGTGAGTTCGCTGTCCACGCCGCTCAATGCGTTGTTCGTCGCCGGTGGACCAACATCCGCCGGTTCATTGCGCCTTCTCGAGCACTATCGTGGTAAAGAGCGGGTCCAAGAAGTCGACGTTTACGACCTTTTGCTCCATGGCATCACCGGGAACCTGCAACGACTGGAGGCGGGTGACACCATTGTGGTGCCTCCGTTGAAGGGGGAAGTCACCGTCGAAGGGATGGTGCGACGACCCGCCATTTATGAACTCAATGAGGAAACCAATCTCGCCGAGGTCTTACAACTCGCCGGCGGCGTGCTGCCGACAGGAACCTTGCGTCACGTGGACCTCGAGCGCATTGAGAGCCATGAGAGCCGTACCATGCTGCGATTGGACATACCCGAGACCAACAACCAGCAGCAGGTCACGCAAGCGCTCGAGGATTTTAAGGTCCAAGTGGGAGACAAAGTCAAGATCACACCCATCCTCCCCTATACGGAGAAAACCGTGTACTTGGACGGATATGTGTCGCGACCGGGCAAGTTCGCCTACACCGAGGGTATGAAGGTAACCGATCTCATCAAGTCCTACAAGGATGTCTTGCCGGAGCCCTCCAACATTCACGCCGAGATCATCCGCTTGAACGCGCCCGACTACACTCCTGTAGTGTTGGCGTTTAACCTCGGAGACGCTCTTGCGGGTAAAGATCAGGATTTGATCCTCAAGCCCTTCGATACGGTGCGGGTATTCAGTAAGTACGACTTCGAGGACCCGCCGATTGTGACCATCAGCGGGGAAGTGCGAGATCCGGGTGATCATCTAACCAACGGGTTGCCGCATCTGCGAGATGCGATCTATCTGGCGGGCGGTACCACGCACGATGCTCTGCTCGACGATGTGCAGATTTATCGCAAGACGAGCAATGGCAACCTTGAGGTGCTCAGCGTGAACCTCGGAAAGGCGCTCGCAGGCGATCAGAAGTACAACATTATGCTGCAGCCCAAGGATCGCGTGTTCGTCCAACGGGATCTCAACAAAGTTGATCCCCCCATGGTGAGCATCGAAGGGCAGGTGGCGCGCCCTGGAAAATATCCTCTTGGCGAAAACATGACGGCCGCCGGCTTGGTGCAGCTGGCTGGAGGTTTCAAGCGCGGCGCTTATACGGAGGAAGCGGACCTCACGCGCTATGAGGTGGAGCAAGGCACCAGAGTGGTGAGTGACCACGTTAACGTGCCGATTGCAAAGGCGATGCAAGGCGAGGCCGACGCAGATGTTCGGTTACGGGATGGCGATGTCCTGACCATCGGCGAAATCTCCGGTTGGCAGGACTTGGGAGCCACGATCCAGGTCCTGGGGGAGGTCGCACATCCTGGTGGGTACGGCATTCAGCCGGGTGAGCGCCTCAGTTCTGTCATTGCTCGTGCCGGAGGATTTCTTCCCACCGCCTACCCGTACGGGGCGATTTTTGAGCGAGTTGAATTGAGGGAGCTGGAAGAGAAAAACCGAGCGGATTTGATCGAGCGCATTAAAGCGGAGGCCAAGACCGTCAAGCTTGTTCCGGAGATGGATGCGGATGATCAGGCACAGGCAAAAGCAACTGTACTGCAATATAAGAGGACGATTGAGAATCTCCAGAATACCCCCCCGGCTGGCCGTTTGGTCATCCATATTTCCTCCGACATTCAGCACTGGCAGAAAACCCAGGCCGATGTGCAACTGCGGCCGGGAGATAAGATCTACATTCCCAAGAGGCCCAGCATGGTGGTGGTGGATGGGTCGGTGTATAACCCGACCGGGATCACCTATAAGCCGGGTAAGAATGCCGGTTGGTACTTGCAACAAGCAGGTGGTCCAACCGCGATGGCAAATAAGAAAGGCACATTCGTGATTCGCGCCGATGGTTCGATCGCCGGTGGGCCGGGTGGGCTGCTAAGCGGTGGTGTCGAAGGCACAGAAATGCGCCCCGGCGACATGGTGGTTGTACCGGAACAGATTTACTCGTTCAGTAACAAGTTCAAATCCACCATGGCGATTGCGCAGATTGCAGCCTCCATCGGGTCAGCCATTGCCATTTCGGCCTACTACGCGACGCATTGATGGCTCCGAGCGTGAAGGTCCGATAAGCGTCGATCGCAGTGGGGTTCGGATTCTGATGGGGAGTGTGAAGTGGATTTTGTTAGCAACCCTGCTGCTCAGCGTACTGTCCGCCCTTGGCCAGTCCGCTGACGGCAACCAGCAAGAATCCGCCGCGGGAAAGCAACAATCGGCCGTACCGGACCAAGCCTTCGGTAGGGCACTGTCCAGTCGCGAGGATGGTCATGTCAGGGGTTGGCTGCAGCCGGGTGTGGATCCGGAGAACCACCTGGTTTCGCCCTTTCTCAAGCACCTGGCAGAAGATCAGCGGCAGTTCTGGCTGGTTCCGACGCAGCTTAAGGTGAATGATCTCAAGTGGATTGTTCCCTCGGCCGGCATACTCGCAGCCTTTATCGCCAGTGACAGCTGGTGGGCAAAGCAGGTGCCTGCAGGCCACGTGGCTGTGAGCAAGACATTTTCCAACTACACGACTTACGCTTTTGTCGGGCTGGGCGGTGCGTCCTTGATGCTGGGTCATCTGAAACGCGATGACCATCTGTGGGAAGCTGGTTTGCTGAGTGCTGAAGCCGCTATTAACTCGACGGGTGTGGCGTACTTGCTCAAAGCGACGACGCAGCGACCACGTCCCTATCAGGGGAACGGCAATGGCGATTTCTTCACCGGCGGCTATTCGTTTCCCTCTGAACACGCGGCTATTGCCTGGTCGATCGCCAGCGTGTGGGCCCATGAATATCCGGGTTGGATCAGCCAGGCGGCCGCGTATGGACTGGCTACCGGCGTCAGCGTGACTCGCGTAACCGCCAAGCAGCACTTTCCATCCGACGTCCTGGTTGGTAGTGCCTTGGGCTGGTATTTCGCTCGCCAAGTTTACCGCGCTCACCACGATCCGGAAGTCGGCGGCTCAGGATGGGGAAACTTCATAGAGGAAAAGAACGGAGAGAAGTTGCGGAACCCCGACTACATGGCATCGCCTTATGTGCCGCTCGATAGCTGGATTTATCCGGCGCTCCAACGCCTGATCGCTTTGGGCTATCTGCAATCGCAGGTTCTGGGAATGCGCCCTTGGACGCGCATGGCATGTGCGAGCCTGCTCGACGATGCTTCGGACAAATTCCCAGACAATGGTGTTGAGGAGGGCAGTGTAGGAAGGCTCTACGCGACTTTGACCCAGGAGTTCGCTCCGGAACTGGCAAGATTGGAAGGAGCTCCGAATGTCGGCGCTCAGGTGGAGTCGGTATACACCCGGGCCACGGGAATCATCGGCACTCCTCTCCGAGACGCATTCAATTTTGGACAGACGATCGTCAACGATTATGGCCGACCTTACTGGACCGGCTTCAATAACGTCACCGGAACCACGGCAGACGCGGAAGCCGGACCGGTAGCGTTCTATCTGCGCGCAGAATATCAACATGCGCCCGCCATGCCATCCTATTCGCAGCCAGTTCAGGACGCGGTGGCAGCCGCCAATTTCGTTCCACCGCTGGCGAACGGAACCGCGCAAGCGAATCAGGTTGAACTGCTCGACACGATGGCGTCGATCAACATCAATAATCTCCAGGTTTCATTTGGCATTCAGAGTTTGTGGCTGGGGCCAGGTCAGTCCGGCCCCTTTCTGATGAGTAACAACGCGGCTCCGTTTCCCATGGTAAGACTCGATGATGTCCGTCCCCACAAGATCCCGGGGATTTCTAAGGTTTTCGGGCCAACGCGTTATGAATATTTTATTGGGCAACTGTCCGGCCACCATTGGGAATATTGCACGGCTCCTACTTGCCAGGCATTCCCCGCTGACACTCAAGCTGCTGAGCACGTCGTTGGCCCGAATATCGTTCCCCAGCCTTTTATCCACGGCGCGAAGATTAGCTTCCAGCCCGCACGGAACCTCGAGTTCGGGATGGGCATAACGGCGATGTTTGGCGGACCGGGTCTTCCGGTGACCTTCGGTAATTATTTCCGCACGTACTACATCCATTCGCCCAATCCCGCCAACAACCCCGGCAAACGAATCTCGCAGGCCGACATCACGTTTCGAATCCCCCGCTTGGAAGATTGGTTGACCGTTTACCTTGATTCCCTAGTGGTCGATGAGTTTTCCCCCATCGGATCAACGCGCGCGAGCGTGAACCCTGGAATCTACCTGCCTCGAATACCCAAGCTTCCGAAACTGGATTTGCGTGCCGAGGGGTTCAACGAATCCCGCACCCAAGATTTCACCAATGGCGTCCCAGAATTCGCACCGGGTTTTGTGTATTTTGATCAGCGTCGCTATCGCGATGGCTATGCCAGCAACGGTGTCCTGATGGGAAGCCCATTCGGGCGAGTGGGCCGGGGGGGAGAGGGTTGGCTAACCTACTGGCTTTCCCCGCGTAACAAAGTGCAATTGGGATACCGGTTGCAGACTTCTTGGCAAAAGCTGATTGGTGGCGGGCGCCTGGCCGACTATTCGGCAACGAGCGAGTTCCTGTTGGGGCACAATCTTTCGCTCTCAGGCGGGTTCCAGTACGAGCAATGGATGTTTCCAGTGCTGAATGCGGTCCGGCAATCTAACGAGACCGCTTCGGTACAGCTAACCTTCTATCCCCGTGCAGGATTCCGTGGGGCTAAGCAATAGATGAGTGAGGTCCACGTTCGAGGCAGGTCGGGCTGATCCAGCCCTTGAAACTTTCCAATAGCAGCGGGGTGAAGACCAAGCGTGCAGGGTTATTGCGCGCTGGGTGAGTCGAGTTACGCTGCGTTGAGCGAGGAAAAACTGGCGTGCGAGAGGCAAAACTCCTACGCGACCCGCGATGCGGTAGAATAGTTGAGCGGCGATCCGGCTCCTCATGTCCGCTTCTATCCCAAGGATCATGAAAAAAGCTTAGCGGTTGATTGCGGGAAGTTTCGCCGGAATGGGTTAGGCAGGGCGAGTCCACTGCCTATTCTGTAGCGAGTTTAGGTAGGATAACTTGTCCACTTTCCGCGCGGTGAATAACGGGTGAGGTAGCGTGCAACCATCTAGTGGGGTTGAGAGTTCAGTTCAGCAGTTGTCAGAAGAGGCAGTGCATGCCTCGACCCTGGGTGCCGACGAGAATCTAATCGAGGTCGAGCAAGCGGATGACTTCGAGTGGGCATGGCTGCTTTGGTTAGATCGGCGTCTGCTCGGGCGCTGGATGCTTGGTGGTTTGGTTATCGCCACGATCGCAGCCTTTCTGATGCCAAAACAATTCGAATCAACTACCCAGCTCATGCCTCCCGATCCGAAGTCGGGTACGGGGATGACCGCGATGATGATGGCGGCGATGGCAGGGCCGGGAGGGGGCAGTTTGGGAGAGTCGGCTATGGGAGGCCTTGCTGGCGAGCTGCTTGGGATCAAGGATCCGGGAGCAGTGTTTGTTGAGATGTTGCGTAGCCGCACCGTAAAGGATCACATCATTGCACGGTTCGATTTGCGTAAGGTCTACGGTACTCGGTATTGGGAAGGCGCGCGCAAACAACTTGCCAAACGCACTTCGATTACGCAGGATCGCAAGAGCGGCGTCATCGGGGTTACCGTGACGGACAGTGATCCTAACCGGGCTACACAGATCGCGCAAGCTTATGTGGAAGAATTGGATCGTATCTCCGCCAACGTGAATACTTCCGCCGCCCATCGCGAGCGGGTCTTTATCGAGGAGAGGCTGAAGAGTGCGAAACTGGATCTCGAGAGAGCCTCAGAACAATTCAGCGAGTATGCCAGCAAGAACGCGACGCTGGACATCAAGGAGCAGGGCGCTGCAACCGTCGAGGCAGCGGCGGTTCTGCAGGGGCAGCTCATAGCCGCTCAGTCGGAACTGGAAGGACTAGAACAGATCTACAGCCCAAACAACGTCCGCGTCCGTTCCATGCGGGCTCGGGTAGACGAACTGCAGCGCCAACTGAATAAAGTTGGCGGATCCGGTCCTAGTTCGGACGATCCCAACTCGCAGCAGGTGTTCCCCTCGATTCGTAAGTTGCCGCTTTTGGGAGTTCGCTGGACTGATCTTTACCGGGAGAACAAGATCCAGGAGACCGTGTATGAGTTGCTGACTGAGCAGTATGAATTAGCCAAGATCGAAGAGGCTAAGGAGACGCCGGTCGTGAAGGTTCTCGACGTCGCTGTCGTCCCGGAGAAAAAATCCGGCCCTCACCGAGCGGTAATAATGCTTGGAGGCATGATACTGGCGCTAGCTGCTGGCTCAACTTGGGTGCTGGGGAACGCTTCTTGGCGGCGCGTGGATCCAGACAACCCCAGGAAGCAGCTAGCTCAGGAGATCAGAAATAAGTGGATGGAGTACGCCTTTCGTTGGACATCTCGCGGACGAGGCCTACGAGGAGAGAAAGCCAGCTAACAGTGGACTTGATGAGTGGCGTTCTTGGTGCTTAGCCGGGCGAGATGCCGGCTGTCTAGAAGATTTCGGTCCACAACCTGAAACCCGGTGTTCCTCGACGGAACCAACGCATCCCACGCTAGAGAATTGCTGGTTGCGGGCGAACCTCCATCCCACACCTAAGGTGTGGGTTCCACGCTGGGCACGGCTTATCGGTCGACGAAGGGTGGAAAGCGAACTAGCCGATGGCCTCCTCCGCATCGTCCTATTGATAACATGCCGATCCCTGCCATCACGGCTGTTGTAATCACATATCGGCGGCCTACTATGCTGCGCCGCGCGATTCACAGTGTTTTGAAGCAAACTTACCCCCATTTTCGAGTCTGCGTTTACGATGACGCATCAGGTGACGAGACAGCAGAAGTAGTAGAAGAATTAAGAAAAAAGGATTCACGGGTCGAGTACCTGTGCCACCAAAGCAACCTGGGCATGACCGCGACCTTTGTGGATGGTGCCGACCGCGTAGAGACACCTTTTTTTTCATTTCTCCCGGATGACGACGTCATGCTCCCGAACTTCTTCGAGGTTGCCCTCGCCGGATTCCAGAGGTACCCGGAAGCCGGGATGTCAATTCTGTCGACGATCTCGATGACTCCCCGCGGCTTTGTATTCCCGGCAAATGTTCTGCGATGGCCGGAGGGCCTGCTGATGCCCCCGCATGGTGCCCTCTGCACCCTTCGTTACGGCAACCCTGGCCTACAAGCCATGTTGATTCGGAAGGATGCGTGGCAGGAAGTTGGGGGATTTGACAAAATGACGATCCCGATCGAGGAGGTAGATTTCGATCTGCGGGTAGCCGCCCGTATGCCGATCGTGGTTTCCCGGCGGTGCGGGGCCATCCAAGTCATGCACCCCGGCTCGTTCAGTGTCCAGACTGTGGGCCCCGAGTGGATCTGGCCCATACCACGCATCATCAAGAAGCTGAAGGATATGAACCTGACTGCAGCAGCAACGGCGGAAGCCACAGAACGGCTAACCCGGTGGATGAAGCGAGACCTAGTGATGCGAGGCGGTTTCCGCTCCATTAGTGATGGCGAATGGGCGAATGCGACAAAGGCCGCAGACCTTTTGGAGCAGGAATGCGGGCGCGTCCAGGTTGCGCGACTGATACGGACCGCTGCCTCTCTCTCTCAGAGACTACCTGGTACACGCAAGCTTTTCCGTGCGCCGCTGGCTCTCAGAGCCGGAGTAAGGGCCGCACGAAGTGTGAGCCTGCAATGGCGCTTCCGGTCCTACGCCAAATTTCTGCATGTCTAGGTTGAGGATATTTGCTGGGCTAGGTTCGTGAAATCAAGCTGAGTTGGTCGTTGTTAGGTTTCTCCCTTCTTACTGCGCTGTGGCGGAGGAGTCGATGCTACCTGATTTTAGCCCCGTACTGTAAATCCCAAGCTCAAGGGCCGCAGAGATATAAGAAGCTGCGGTCAGGATGAAAGCAACCATTTTCCGCATCATGTATCGTCGGCTGGTGCGGTGCTTAGGGCACCATCAAACCATAGGAGCCATTGCTCATCGCCTTTGCCACCTCATCTGGTTGATGGTCCATCAGGGAGTTATTTACGAAGAACGCGGTCCAGCGGTGAGGCAAACGTCGAAATGCCAGCGCACCCGGAAGATGATCCGCGAACCGCAAAAGCTAGGCTATCGGGTCGAACCGTCGACTGTTGTTCCAAATGCTCCAGCACCAGCGCAGTGATTTTCGACCCAGCTGGCTAGGTGTCTCACGATAGGCACCTGCGCACGTTGTCCGCAGAACAGCACAGATGATCAGCCGACGCCAGGCTCTCATTGAAAGCCATGTCTAGCCCCCTGATCACCACCGTGATTCCTACCTATCGTAGGCCCGCGACATTGCGTCGGGCCATCACCAGCGTCCTCAACCAAACTTTTCCTGATTTTCGTATTTGCGTCTATGACGATGCATCCGGCGACGAAACCGAGGAAATGGTCGACGAGCTCAGGCGAAAGGATTCCCGGGTGGAGTACGTGCGGCGGTGCCAGAGAATCGGGAGCCTGGCCAATTTCGTGGATGGCGCAAACCGGGTTGCGACGCCTTTTTTCTCCTTTCTCTCCGACGATGACATCGTGCTGCCACGCTTTTTCGAGACGGCGCTGGCGGGATTTCATCGGTATCCGGAATCGGCGTTGTCAATCCTGGCGACGATCAGGATGAGTACGGGTGGGTTCGCGCACGATGCGCCTATCCTGCAGTGGCCGGAGGGCTTGCTCCAACCCCCGTTAGGCATGCTCTCGATTCTTCGCTACGGCAACCCGGATCTACCGGGCCTATTAATCCGTCGTGAAGTATGGGAGGCGTTGAACGGCTGGGATCAGTCGGTCGGACCAACTTGCGACATGGATTTCGAACTGCAAGTGGCTGCGCGTTACCCAGTGGTGGTTTCCAAACGTCCGGGCGGCATCCTTCTCGTCCACGGCGGTAGCATTACCTCTCGTACCTGTCTCGACTGGGTCTGGCCTGCACTGCCCCGCATGGTATCCAAACTCGCAAGCGATGAAAACGTGCCTGCAGATGCGAGAGAGGAAGCGGCCGAGGCGCTCAACCGCCAGTTGAAAAGAGGGTTAGTCATGCGAGGCGTGATTCGGTCCATTGTCGGTGGAAATTGGGATGAGGCAGAAAGGGCAGCCAAACTTTTCCTACAGGAATGCAAATGGACGCGAGCCGCTGGAGTTGTCCGACCAGCCCGCGCGATCGGAGAAAGGCTGCCGGGCATGCGTGCATTACTTCGCGCCTTTCTCGCCGCCCGAGTGTCGCTGAGAGTTATTCGGCATCTCGATTTACAATGGCGTTTTCGGTCCTATTCGAAGCTTGTGCGTGTAACTCCCTAAGCCGGACGAGCAGGAAGGATCGCGGACAACATAAGCGCACACTGAAGAAGTCTTAGCGTGTTGTAGGAAACCTCATCCGGACAGTTGGTCGGCGCAATGGCCGGATTGGCGGAACACAAACTCTCTCTGGAACCTGCGCCTATTAGGCTATTTCGAATGGAATATGTTCAGGCCGTGTACAATCGCGCAGTCAACAACTTTTACGATGTCCTGGCAACCTATTTCCGTCGGAAGCGTCACCGTTGGTTAACGACTGAGTTTCACGACTGCCGAACTGTAATCGATCTCGGCGGGACGGAAGAGATGTGGAAAGAGCTCAGCTTGGGAGAACGTATTACGCTGCTCAATGTGGGCGATGCTCCAACCAATCTGCCACCTAAGTTCAGTTATGTACAGGGAGATGGAAGAGATACGGGGCTGCCGGAAGCCGCCTTTGACTTGGCCTTCTCGAATTCAGCGATCGAACACGTAGGCGGTTTCGAAGACCAACAGCGCTTTGCCAGGGAGATGTTGCGTCTTGGACGGCACATCTATTGTCAGACGCCGAACAAGTGGTTTCCTGTGGAACCACATTTCCTAGCTCTTTTTGTTCATTGGTTGCCCCGCCGATGGTTTGGCTATACGGTTTACCGGTATCTTACTCTGAATGGCTGGATCGCGAGGCCGGATCGTAAGAATTGTGCTGCATTGGTGGGATCGGTGCGCCTCCTAACTAGAAAAGAGTTAGGCCAACTGTTCCCTGGCTGCAAAATGAGAACGGAACGATTTCTGGGGCTACCGAAATCTTTGATCGTTTTCCGATAACCAAACTGTAGGGATCGGGCAATCGCAATCAGGGCGGGTCAAATTCTCTGTCAAGTTATTGCAAGCGCAAGATCGTAGATGGCAGAGCGATGCGAAGACAGTCGCTTCTCAACAACCGGGCACACGCATTGTTCCATCAGCAACCTGTTCCTGCGAAGAACCCTGTCATGCTTAGTAAAGCATTAGAACCACAATACCTTACTGGTCTCACACTGGAAGGCCGGGGCAAGCGAGCGAGGGGCGGTCGATGATATTGTTCGGTGCCTTATTGGCCGTGCTTTTTGCAAGTGCGATTGTGATTTGGAGGCTCAAGGAACGCTCTTTGTATATCCTTTTCCTCGCCGCCTATACACAAAATCTGGTCGTTCCTCTCTTGTTCACACATGGCTATATCGGAAAAGACGCGGCGCGCGCTTTGCTGTTAATCAAGGACTTCCTCCTGCTCGAACTTTTCCTGTGGTCGGTTGCGATTCTGTATAAGCGGTTTCGTCCTCCTTGGCCAAGCCCTTTGAAACCATTGCTTGTCTTTACCGTTTACTGCCTCCTTCGCTTCTCGGTCGGTGTGCTCTTACTGGGCGAAAACATGACTGAAGGGTTGTACAAAATCAAGACCATGGTGTTTCCCTTGGAAATTCTCGTGGTCGTGATCGTGTTGGCAGCCCTAAAGCCGGAATTTGGAGCACGATTTCTTCGAGATATCATCTATATTTTGTCGGCCCTCGCCGTGGTCGCCATTGCTATTCTAATATTTGCTCCACGGGACTTCTGGGTCGAGAACGCAAACGTTGCAGTGCTGCAAGCCGACGTTAAGGGCAGCGAGTCAGAAGAGGCGCTGGATTTTGACAAAGGAATTTCTTATTCGGCAACCATGCACGGAAGGGAACTGTTTGCTTTTATGGAGGCTTACCGTGCAGTCGGTACTTTCGGAGAGGCGCTAGCCCTGAGCTTCTCGATGGCAGTTCCGGTGCTTCTGCTCTCCTTCCATTTTCCGAAAAGCTTCGTTTCCTGTCTTGCCTTAACGGTCGTGACAGCTGCCCTATTCTTCAGTCTGACGAGATCTGCCTGGATCTTTTGTGCCATTGTCGGCAGCTACGTTTTGATCCGACGGGGGTGGTATCGCCTATTTGTTTTTTCAGCGGGCTTGGTCGTTGCCTTTTGCCTGGTGTTTCCTCCAGTGGCTGAGTTCGCTACGACCACGATTGAAAATCTCTCACCTGCCAACGACAACGCAGACAGCGAACACGCCGAGGGACTCCTCTGGTTTTACACTCGTGGGTTTACCGACGCTGGGAATATTCTAGGGAAAGGAATGAACGGAGAGGTACAAACCATTCCAGAAAATGGTTACGCGTACGTGCTTGAACATTTCGGGGCGGTAGCGTATCTAAGCTTCCTCTGGTTTTGCTTTTCGATCTATCAGCAACTAGGAAAAAGCGGTACCCGACCCTGTGTCCTTGCCCTTTTCGGGCAAGGAATCGCAATCGCTATGCTCATCGTCATGCATTTTTCGTATTACCCCTTCTCCCTGCCGACCTTCATGTCTCTCTGGTACGTCGTGGGCTTATGCCTGAGCAGCTATCTTTTGCCAAAAAACAGCTTGGCTCCTAAGACAATTCCAGTAAAGCGCCGAGCTCGACAGTTGCGGTTTGCCTAGAATTGGATATGGGTTTGGACTGTTTACCGGCTGAACAGGTGGATATCGGTTCTGTGATCGATCACTATTCGGCGAAACGAATTCAAGGTGAGGTCAAGCGCGGGTTTGATTTGTTCGTGGCTGCGCTACTGCTTTTGCTCCTTTCGCCCCTGTTCTGTCTGATAGCTTTGCTGGTCCATTGGCAGGATGATGGCACGGCGATCTACAAACGCCGCGTGGTGGGGCCGAGAGGCGAGTTCCACGCTTACAAGTTTCGAACCATGCGAATGGATGCCGATCAGGTGCTGGCTGCAGATCCTCACCTCAAAGTGGTCTTCGAACAGAATTTCAAGCTGGCGAATGACCCTCGGGTTACGAAATTGGGCGCCTTCTTGAGGAAGTATAGTATTGACGAGCTTCCGCAGCTGATCAACGTTCTAAGAGGTGAAATGAGTCTGGTGGGGCCCAGGATGGTCACCGCCGCAGAATTGGGAAAATATGGGATTTTCAGGGAAGTTATGTTGAAAGTGAAGCCCGGAATGACAGGATACTGGCAAGTCAATGGTCGACAGAAAGTCTCCTACGAAGAGCGGATAAGAATGGACGTGGACTATATTCGCAGTTGGAATGTCCTGTTGGATCTATACATTCTCTGCAAGACACCATTAAAGGTCATCAAAGGTGAGGGGGCATACTGAATTCATGGCAAATGTTCTCGTGACGGGTGGTGCTGGTTATGTCGGTTCGGTGTGCTGTCGCCAGCTGCTTGATCAGGGCCACTCGGTGGTCGTGATCGACAATCTATCTACAGGGCATCGAGCGGCATTGCCGCGAGATATTACATTTTTTCAGTTGGACCTGGGGGACCGCGTCGCCCTATCCGAGCTGCTTCGAACGTACGAGTTTGAAGCGGTGTTTCATTTCGCAGCGAAGGCCCTCATACCTGAGTCCATTGTCAATCCCGGTACGTTTTTTGAGTCGAACGTTGCCTCTGGGATCGTCATGCTGGAAGCCTTGCGAGCTGCCGGGTTGCGTAAGTTTGTTTTTTCCTCTTCCGCGGCAGTTTATGGATCCCCATCGGTGATGCCAATACTAGAGGAGCATCCCAAGAGTCCGGTGAATGCTTACGGGGAGAGCAAGCTCATGCTGGAGAATGTCCTCCAGTGGTATGCGAAAGCATACGGCTGGAGCGTGATTATTTTTCGATATTTTAATGCCTGCGGCGCGGTCGGGGACTGTGGGGAAGACCACAAGCCTGAGACACACCTGATTCCATTACTTTTGCAAACCGCGGCGGGAGAACGCTCCGTCTTCGAGATCTACGGGGACGATTATCCAACTCCGGATGGCACTTGTTTGCGAGATTTCATTCACGTAGTCGATATCGCCCAAGCCCATGTCCGGGCGTTGGATGCGCTGGGCGGGCCGTGTTTGGACATCTACAATGTCGGCACCGGGAAGGCCCACTCGATCAAAGAGGTGTGCCGTGCTGTCGAAGCGGTTACCAAAATAAAGCTGCCCCTGAAAGTTGGTCCCCGGCGACGGGGTGATCCCCCAGCGCTGTGTGCGAGCCCAAATAGAATCAAGAAGAATCTGGATTGGAAACCAAGACACTCTTCTCTGCAAGAGATTATCGAAAGCGCTTGGACTTGGATGACGGCTCACTCGAGTCGAACGCCGTTGCCTGGCCTCGAAGCAGTGCGGGGATCACAATTGTGATGCTCTCCCTGAGGAACATTGCAGAGTGAGAATCCTTTACGTTGTCCCCAACATCCCATCCCGAATCCGGTCGCGACCGTTCAACTTCATTCGCAGGCTTTCCCGCAATCACGATGTCTCGGTACTTTGCTTGGCGACTGACGAATCCGACTATCGCTTCCTCGCCGAGCTGCGACACTGCTGTCAAAGCTTAGAGGTGGTCGAACTACCGCGTTGGAGGTCGTTTTGGAATTGTCTGGTCGCACTGTTCTCCAGCCAAGCTTTGCGATATGCGTACTTCTATTCGCCGTACCTGCGTCAGCGTGTGAAGGAGAAGGTCAATGGTCACGAAGTCGACCTCGTTCACGCCGAGCACCTAAAGTCCTTGCCCATGGTGCAGGATGTCATCGGCAAGATTCCAACCGTATTCGATGCTGTCGATTGTGTATCCATGTTTGAGGCGAGAAGAAAACAAGTGGTGCGGAATCCTTTCTTGAAACTTTTCTTTTGGACAGAACAAAAGAAGATGTTTTGGGGAGAGGCGAACGCGATTGCGAGCTTCGATCGCCTGACCATCTCCTCAGCTGTCGACAAGCAGTCGTATCCGGGTTCGGAGGATGTCAAGAAAAAGATGGGTGTGATCCCGAACGGAGTTGATCTGGACTATTTTGCTTTTCGGCAGTTCGAACCCCAACGAAACCTGATCGTTTTTTGTGCGAAGCTAGATTATTTTGCTAACGCAGACGCTGCCTTGTACTTTGCGCAGTCGATATGGCCAGACCTCTTGGCGCGTAGGCCCGATCTACAACTGCAGATTGTCGGGAGCCGACCTCCGCGAGGCGTGGAGCAATTGGATGGAAGAGACCACATCCGTGTTATCGGTTCGGTGCCGGATGTCCGTCCCTATCTGGGAGGCGCCTGGGTGGCTCTCTCCCCACTGCGAGTCCGTGCCGGGATCCAATTTAAGATTCTTGAGGCGATGGCGATGGGTGTACCTGTCGTGGCCACGAGGATTTGCTGTCCTGGGCTAGGAGTGGAGCCGGGGAAACACCTTCTGGTGGCTGACACGCGCGAGGAGTTCGTTGCTTCTGTGGAACTGCTGTTGCGAGACGATCAGGCGAGGAATGCCCTGATCTGCGCCGGCAGGGAGTACGTCGAAGCACACCATGATTGGGCAAACTGTGTAAAGCAGCTTTCCGATGTTTATGCTGCCGCTTGCAAGACTTTTACCCGATCTGGCAAGGGGTCCAACATTGAGTTGCACCGATCAGTTTCGGCTTAGGAACCGGTTTCTTGCCTTGAATACACAACCCACGCGCTTCGACATTGAGATTGTGATGACCTTTTGTTGCGGCCTCCTTTCTGCCAGGGAACAGACAGCGAAAGGGGACAGCAGCCTGGCATTCGAGCGGTTAGCGGGTTACGGCCTTTCCAAGGAGAACGTCTAACGATGCGTGTCGTTGTTACCGGAGGGTGTGGGTTCATTGGGTCGCGTCTCGTCCGGCGCCTGCTCGCTTCAGAACGAGAATGTCTGGTAGTCGACAGCTTGGCCCAGGGTGGCCTGCGTCCGGAATGCCATTCACGACTTACGTTCGTTGAGCAGGATGTTTGCGATCAAATCTCACTGGTGTCGATTTTCCAAGAGTTCAGACCATCGGTGTTGGTGCATCTTGCCGCGATTCATCACATCCCCACCTGTGAACGGCATCCCACGGCTGCACTGAATGTAAATATCGTTGGTTTCCAGGCAATCCTCGACGCGGCAGCGGCTGTTGGTTGTCGTAAGGTCATTCTGGCTTCCAGCGGCGCCGTTTACGGATGGAATGAGGGTCCTCTCAGCGAAGATCGAACACCCATTAAGCCCACAGACATTTATTCGCTGTCGAAAGTGACGAACGAGACCCAATTAGAGCTGTGGGCGGCCAAGACGGGGGCGATGGGTGTGGTAGCACGGATTTTCAACACTATTGGCGAGAATGATCCCAACGGTCATCTTATACCTGAGGTGTTGCGCCAACTCGACTCCAAGGCCGATCCGGCAAGGATTAAACTCGGCAACCTGTCGTCCCGACGGGATTACATTTATGTGGAAGATACCGCCGCCTGCCTGTCCGCAATGGTAGAGGCGGATGGGTTTCTTCCGACCGAGTACTTTAATATCGGAACGGGTGTTGAGTACAGTGTCCGTGAACTGGTTGAAAGGATAGCGAAGATCATGGGTAAGTCTATTGAGGTCTGTGTAGATCCTGGCCGCGTGCGCCAGGTCGACCGCCCCAGTCAATTGGCGGATATGACAAAGACGCTTTCACGCTTCCCTTGGAAGCCAACCTACTCTTTGGACAAGGCTCTGACTTCCATTCTCGGCCACTTGGCAGGAGCTCGTTCCTTTGAGCATGCTGCCACACCGTCTTCAAGCATCTCTCACTTCCGATTGGTGGAGAGTCAACCGGATCTTTGGGAAACCAAATCATCATTTCGCCGCTAGTCGGCCCAATCTTGGGGCAGGTTCGATGAACATTGTTTTTGTCAATCGATATTCATTTTCATATTTGGGGGGGGTCGAGACTCACATGCTGAATCTCGCCCAGGAACTAAAGAAAAGCGGCCATACGGTTACCTTGGTCTGTCAGGATGACCGACGAAAAGATTCGGGATGGGTCCCCCAATCCAACGACATTCGCATTGTTCAAGTATCGGGACTGCTGGGTTTGTACAATTTCTTGCAACGCGAAGTTGGGAGCACGGATGTGTGTCACGCGCATCTGGCACGCAGCACGTTTTCGTGCTGCGGGGTTTTTTTTGCTTGGTGGTTCGGTATTCCTACGGTTTTTACACCACATTGTTTTTACCCTGGCACGAGCTTTCGGAATCGCCTGCTGAAATGGTTATACGATCGCACGATTACACGGCTCACGTTTCGGCTGTGCTGCTGCGTGATTAATTTGACTCCACAGGACCAGCGGGATTCTGCCGAAAGAGGCATGTCGCTTGCGAAGTCCAGGATCATTCCCAACTCGATTAGTCTCGTCAAATTGCTGAATGCCGCCGCTGTTCCTTGCGAAAAACGATATGCGGTTCCCCGGCCCTATCTCCTTCACGTTGGTAGATTCCACAATACGAAATGCATCGACTTCTTGGTCAAAAACCTTCCCGCGCTAGAAGGGATTGGCCTGCTGTTGATTGGGCAAGATGATGATTCGCTCCCACGAGTTTCGCAGCTTGTCCACGCGCTGGGGCTGGAACGCCGGGTTTGTATCATTCAGAGGGTGGATTTTCAAGAATTGTGCTCCGCCTATCGAGATGCGCTTGCTCTGGTCCTCGCCTCCCGTTACGAGGGGTTACCCACTGTCATTCTCGAGGCTGCGGCATTCGGCATCCCAACGATCGCGGCGAGGGTAGGTGGCGTTCCCTTCATCGTCGAAGACGGGGTGAATGGATACTTGTACGATTGGGGCGACGACAAAGGCTATGTCGAATGCGTTCATCGCGCAGTAAGCGAAGGGCAGCACGTAGGCAGAGTCGCCAAAGCCACTCTCACAGAGCGGTTCTGTTGGGAGGTTAATGCGAAGAAAATCGCAGCGGTTTACCGGGAATTGTCAGAAGGACCGGATGTTAGGAAGCGGCAGCATTGCGGGAGTAAAGCGGTTGATGAGCTTTGCTGAAACGATGGTCCAGCAAGAGACCTAGACTCATGCAAGTTCTGCGCTGGTCTGATCTCATTTCACCTAAGAGATGGGTCGGCTCAGGTTATGAGCCAAGCTTATCCTCGCGTAACTCCATTCCGATGCCGTGTCCAAGATGGAGGCTTCTTGCCGAACCAGGAGCTGCTTTTCGGGCAGGGTGGGTCGGTCGAATGTTCGCTCGAGTTTAGCCCAGTGACGATTCTCTCAGGGAGGAGGATACATTGAAAGGTAAGGCATTGATTACGGGCATCACCGGCCAGGACGGATCCTATCTTGCCGAGCTTCTGCTATCCAAAGGTTACGAAGTTCACGGGATGGTTCGGCACGTTGCCGCCGAGAATCCGGATCACAGGTTTTGGCGCATTCGCCATTTGTTATCGGATCTATACGTCCACAGCGCGTCCCTGGAAAGCTACGCTAGTCTTGCTAAGCTGGTGCACGATGTGCAACCCGAAGAGTGCTATCACCTGGCTGGCCAGAGTTATGTTAGCTATTCCTTCGACGACGAATTCTCCACCATGCGCACGAACGTTCAGGGTACCCATGAACTGCTTGCCGCATTGAAGCAAATGGCTCCCAGTTGTAAGGTTTATTTTGCCGGATCAAGTGAAATGTTCGGCAAGGTGGAGTCCAGCCCGCAGAATGAAAGCACTCCCTTCCGCCCGTGTTCAACCTATGCCGTCTCAAAGGTCGCCGGGTTTCACCTTTGCCGGTATTACCGGGAAGCTTACGACATGTTTGTCTGCATAGGGATTCTCTTTAACCACGAGTCCCCGCGTCGCGGCTTTGAGTTCGTAACTCGAAGGATATCTTCCCAGGTCGCCAAGATAAAACTCGGCCTTGCCCAGGAACTCCGTTTGGGAAATCTCGAGGCCAAGCGCGATTGGGGACACGCGCGCGAATATGTTGATGCCATGTGGCTGATGCTGCAACGCCCACAGCCTGATGACTATGTAATCGCGACCGGAGACAGCCACTCGGTTCGCGAATTTTGCGAAGTTGCCTTTGGCCATGTCGGACTCGATTACCAGGACTGGGTCCGAGTCGACCCGGGGCTCTTTCGTCCTGCTGATGTCCAGTTTTTGATAGGAGACTCTTCCAAGGCTCGTCGCGACCTAGGATGGCAGAGTCAGATTAGCTGGAAGGATCTGGCTGCGGAGATGGTGAATTCGGATCTTGAGGAAGCGCAGCGGACATTACAAAGCGGGACCAGTGAGTTCCGGACGGCGCTTGCCGGGTGAGCAAAGTCATCCACCACCCCGCGTTCAGAGACTTTTCAAGGGAGGGAGACCGTCAATGACCGAGATCCCCGACGTCAGCTCGTATTTCCGCTTTCTGTCTCGAACCATGAACAAGCTTCCCTTGAGGATCATCAAGCAGATCGCCGAGACTATTGTTCACGCCTATCAAAGGGAGAGTACGATCTATTTGTTCGGGAACGGCGGCAGTGCAGCCTTGGCCTCACACCTGGCTTGCGATTTGGGCAAAGGGACGGTGAACGGCAACAGCAAACGGCTTCGGGTGCTCGCGCTAACCGACAATGTACCGCTCATGACCGCGTGGGCCAATGATTCGAGATACGAAGATATCTTTGCAGAACAATTGTCGAACCTGGTTCGGCCCGATGACGTCGCTTTTGCCATCAGCGGAAGCGGCAACTCGCCCAACATTCTGCGAGCTTTGAAAGTCGCTCGAGAAGCCGGTGCCATCACCGTGGGACTCTCCGGATTTGCCGGCGGGAAGATGAGGGAACTTTGCGATCAGTGTATGATCGTGCCTTGCGACAACATGCAGATCATCGAAGACTTGCATCTGTGTGCCGCCCATGCCCTCTTTACGGCTGTACAAGCCAGTATCTGTCATCCCATGGAAGCAGTTGGCCTCGCTGTCGGTGATTAAGACCGGAAAGCACGGAGGAGCACGAAGATTCTATGAACACACGCACTCTTAGCCGCTGGATTCTGTTCGCGGACTTGGCGTGGTGTTGTGTGGCGTTTGTGGGTGGCGAGACTCTGCGATACCACCGCATTTGGGATCCTGCCAACCGAGGCACGACAGAAGCCTTCTTGCCGTTTCTTGGCGCCACGGCCGTCCTCTGGCTTCTTCTTTCCCTTTGGATGAAATTGGACTGTTTTCGGGGAGGTTGGCGGTTTCCCGCAGTGGTCTCCCAAGTTCTGCTCGCCGTATTGTGTTTGATGTTTGTACTCCTTGCGGCTGGTTATCTTTGGCGAGAGTATGTCTCCCGCCTTGAATTAACTTATTTCGGAATATTGCTGTTTGTCGGCTTCGTTGGCGTTCGATATATCGCGCGGCTCGTGCTGCTTGCAAAATACTGCACCGGTGACGTCCGCAGAATGGTAATTGTTGGTACAAATCCGATTGCGCGGGAGCTCGCCCTTAAGATCAAGCGACATCCGGAAATGGTTTGTGAGGTCATCGGATTCTTGTCTTCGGAGGACAACGGGGATCTAATTCCGCGAGACTCGAAAGATGCTGTAACTGTCCCCACCGTCGGAATCACTGACTTGTTATCTGCGCAACGGGTGACTGACTTGGTTTTGGCCCTTCCTCGACCGTCCTTGCCGGAAGTATTGAAGCTGGCAGGCCAATGTCAGGAGCGGGGAATTAATGTGAGCTTTGTCCCGCAGCCATATGAGCTATATATCTGCAAACCCAGTCTTATTGACCTCGATGGCATACCCATTCTGGAATTGCGCGGGGCCCCTGTCCCCGATCTGGTCGTCGCGTGGAAACGGATGGTTGACATTGCCCTCGGGTCGATTCTCGCAGTTATGGCGATACCGATCCTGCTGCCGGTGGCGGCCGGATTGCGGTGGACGAAGTCGCGAGCGTTTCGATGGGAAAACCGTTGTGGCAAGCGCGGCGAGATTTTCCCGATGCTGCGTTTGAACGTGGACCGCGACGTCTCCAATGCTGCTCGGTTCGAGCGTATCCTGGTCAACATGAGCGTAACCGAGCTGCCTCAGCTCTGGAATGTTTTACGGGGCGAGATGAGCTTGGTCGGGCCACGCCCTGATCCACCGGAGAAGGTGAAGCGCTATTCGGAATGGGAGCAACAGCGGCTCAGCATAAAGCCAGGAATGACAGGACTCGCGCAGGTGCACGGTTTACGGGATGATAACGCGGCAGAAGAGAAAACTCGGTTTGATTTGCAATACATACTGAACCGTTCAACTGTGACCGATGCTTCGATCCTTCTTCAGACTTTGTGGACTCTGGCGACAAGACCTTTCGAATTTTCCCACCTTAAGGCATCGGAGCCAAGCACAGTCACCAAGGTCACAGCTCAGTTTTTAGAGGAGAACCTTCAGAGTGCTCATCGTTCGCAGTCCAGTGCGGATTAGCTTTGCAGGCGGGGGCACGGATCTGCCCGCTTATTACGAGCAATTCGGCGGTGCGGTTTTGAGTACTGCAATCAATAAGTATTTCTACACGATCTTGGGCAAACGCAACGATGGTCGTATTCAGGTCATCTCCTCGGACCTGCGCGTATTTGAGACCTGGCGTGATATCGCGGCCATGAGCATAGAGGGAAGCGAACTTGATATTCCGCTAGCTGTCCTGAAAGATCTGGGACGTGAGATTTCTGCCGATATGTTCCTCGCATCGGAGATCCCTCCAGGAACAGGTTTAGGGTCCTCGGCCAGCGTCTGTGTGAGCATCCTCAAGGCGCTTGCTAGTTACACGCGCTGGCCTCTTTCGAAATACGAGCTCGCGGAACGTTCTTTCCACATAGCACGAAACGTATTGCGTCGGCACGTCGGCAAGCAGGATGAATACGCCGCTGCTTTTGGCGGATTGAATTTCATCACCTTCCATGCTGACGGCAGTGCCCAAGTGGATCCGTTGGAACTGGAGCCCGAAGTTTTGCGAGAGCTGCATGCGAATCTTTTGTTGTACTTCACCGGCTCGGCGCACCATTCCTGGACCATCCTTGAAGAGGAGGAGAAGTCCACGCGTGGGCACATCGGTGCAACGGTTGAAGCCCTTCACGAAGTGCGTGCCCTCGCCGATCGGATGCGGCAAGCGCTGGAACAGGGCGAGTTGCATGGCTTCGGGTCGATGTTAGATAGGGCCTGGGAAGAAAAGAAGCGCGTATCGAGCAGAATTTCAACTTCCCAAATCGACCGGCTTTACCAGCTCGCTCGTGAGCACGGTGCTTTGGGAGGCAAGATTACGGGTGCAGGCGGGGGAGGTTTTCTTCTACTGTACTGCGAACCCGAACATCAGGAAGCCGTGCGAACGGCGATGGCAGCCGAGGGCGTGCAGGAAATGGGCTTTGCCTTCGACTTTCAAGGTGCTCAGGTAATCGTCAACGATCCGTTCATCGACAGCGATGAACGAGGTGGTTCGCGTTGGACTTTTTTGCCGGCGTCCGCGATCGGGAATGTGTAGGTGAAAGCTTTTTTACTTGCTGCCGGACATGGGACTCGACTCCGGCCACTGACCGACAACATCCCCAAATGCCTGGTGCCCATTCGCGGCGTGCCGATGCTGGAGATCTGGTTAGAAGTATGCCGGCGCGCCGGCATTGGCGAAGTCCTGGTCAATCTGCACGCCCACGTGGATGTTGTCAGGAGGGTTCTGGAGAACTGTAAGCCAGAGGTCAAGGTGCGCATTTCGGAGGAACCAGTCTTATTAGGCTCAGCTGGAACCCTGCTCGCTAATCGGGAGTGGGTTGCTGAGGAATCTAATTTCTGGGTTCTCTATGGTGATGTGCTGACAGCTACCGACCTGAGAAAGATGCTAGCCTTTCACTCCCGCCACCGACCCTTGGCCACCCTCGGCTTATACCAAGTCGAAGATCCTGGTCGGTGTGGGATTGTGTCATTTGACGACGACTTGGTAGTTAGAGAATTCGCGGAGAAACCGACACATCCCAGGAGTAATTGGGCCTTCTCGGGACTCATGCTTGCCACCCCCGAATTGCTGCAGAGCATTCCGCCGCGTTGCCCCGTCGACTTAGGGTTTGACGTGCTACCGCAGTTGGTCGGGCGCGCGCTCGGCTATCCGATCAGGGATTTTCTTACTGATGTTGGAACCATGGAAAACTTCCAGGCGGCACAAAGCGCATGGCCTGGCTTTCCTCCCTATCAGAACAAGACTTCTGGTCAGGGATGAAAACGAGGACGGAAAGCATGTTGAGAGCTGTGATCTTCGATATGGACGGCGTCATCATTGACAGCCACCCCGCCCACCGGGAGGCCTGGAGGCTATTCCTTCAAACTGTCGGCAGACCTGTATCCGATGACGAACTCGATTTTGTGCTGGACGGAAGGAAACGTTCTGAGATTCTGCGTCATTTCTTGGGTGATCTGTCCGGAGACGAGATAGGAGAATACGGACAGCGAAAGGATGATTTTTTCAGGCAGCAATCCCTGGCAACAAGACTCATTCCAGGGGTTACGGAATTGCTGGCACAACTACGAACGGTAGGTATTGCGACGGCGGTTGCTACGTCAGGTAGCGAAAGCCGCACCCAGCACGTACTGGATCAATTGCAACTGAGGGAGAGATTTGATGTGGTCGTCACGGGTAATGATGTCAGTTGTGGCAAGCCGGACCCTTCGATATACTGTGTCACCTGTCAAAGGCTCAGGGTCGAGCCATACCACACTTTGGCCTTCGAGGATGCTGTATCCGGCATCCATGCAGCCCGAGCCGCAGGACTCGTGTGCATCGGACTGGCTGGCCATCAATCGCCTGACAAGCTACGAACCGCCGGGGCCGATTGCGTGGTAGAAAACTTTCTTGGTCTTTCGGTGGTCCAACTGGACGCGGTGATGTCGAGTCGTGACGATCGACCCGCCTCCTGTTCATCGTTAGCCCGCGGCGCGACGATTTGAGGGCGACTTCGCAGTCCTCAGGTAGCAGACGACATCCGGCAACGAGTAGGAGCTGCGGTATTGACGATGCCGTGGGTTCTTGGTTGTCACTATTGACATTTCAGTTTGAGGAGAGATGACAGGGTATGAAAGCCTGCTTCCCATTGTTCATCGTTCTGACCTTCGCCTTGGTTGCACCCTCTGCCTACGCATACGGAGATCCAACCGGCGGAAGCCTATTTCAGACGCTCGGTCCCTTGCTAGCTGTAGTTTGGGGATTGTGGATGATTCTGGCCAATAACATTCGTAGGTTGATAGCCAAGGCAAGGCTCAAGTTACGCGGTGACGCAAAGCATGAGCAGGAACTGTCTTAACAATTGGAGTTTTCTATTTTCATCGCTTTTCTGCGCCGTCCTGAGTCATCCTCCTTGCTTCTCATTTTTCTCCGTTATCCGACGCCGAGACGGTCACTCGGCCAAGCGTAGCGCTTCGCATCAATTATCGCACCCCACCTCGTAGATACATGTTCCTTCTGAGCTATCGAAAGGGAAAAGCTATTCCGTTTGTAATCTGCTACGCCGACTAGGTAGTGCTCAAGCGCAGGGCGCGCTTCCTCGAACCTCCCCAATTCTAACTCCCGATACAGACGCTTCATCTGTGCCAGCGGCTCCGTTACCAAGTCCTCGTAGCGGACGTGGGCTACGTATCGTCCGTCCAGACTGCGGGCGCCGTGACAGATAGCTTCTTCGTGCAGCACGTAAGCGGAAAGAACGAAATCCTCAATCTCTGTTATCGAAAAAGGCTGCAAGCTATACAACTCAAGTAGAGTCTGCCAGAGCTTCAGGTTCGAGGCAAACACTTCGTAGGGATTGCGTTCGATGATGACATATCGTGCCTGAGGAAATAAGGCATGCAACCTAGACAGCCTGAAGCCGTGCGATGGGGACTTAAGCACGATGGTCTTAGCCTGCTGAACCGTGAGCAGTTGAAGGAAGTATTGGAGAAAGGAGGACCAACGGACCTGATCCTCGACGGGACGTTGATTTAGATCGAGCAGCAAGCGCGGGTCACGCATGAGAGATGGAGCAAGCAAAGCTTCGTAAGGAGAGGGCGCACCCAGTGCAAAGAGCGCAAATTCGTCTTCTTGAGGCGAATCCCAAGAGTATTTCATGTTGTCCATCGGCCGCCGAGTTTGCTGTCCGGGCGGCCGATTGCGTATCCAGTGCTCGGTGAGCAGAAAATGAGAAGGGTTCATGCAGGCGTAGGTGCTGGGAAAACCAAACCGTGGGTCGCAACAGAGCAGTTCATGCAGGAATGTGGTGCCGGAGCGCCAGAAGCCTAGGACAAAGATCGGCGATAGCTGGACGAGGTTTTCGAGCGCACTGGCATGGCTCTTGCGTTGAATGCGGCCGAGAACGGAATACAGCGGGCTGCTCAGCCAATAGAGAACAGACAGGCGTGGGTTCAGGTTTCCTCCATTGGCTCCAATTTTGAGGGCTAACCGTCGCCAGGCGCTAAGCGATAAGCGCAGCCGTAACTTTGCCATACCCGTTCGGTTCTTTCGTTGTACTCGTCATCGGGCGGGTCGATCGTTTTCCTCCTTCAGCTTGCCAAGCAGGGCGTCGTGCATGCGCTGTGCTACATTCCTGTCCGACTCGATGAGGTTATGTTCTTCCAACTCGTCAGTTTTGTAGCGGTATAGCTCCTCCCGCCGGCTATCGAGGGTGATCAAATATTTGAAATCATCATCCAAGATTGCCAGCGTCCCTCTGCTGATCCGGTCAAAGACCCGATCAGACTCCAGAGCCATACTGAAGATATACCGCTCCGGAAGTGTCTTGCCCTCCAAGGCTGGCTTCAGCGAGATGCCATCCGCCCAACTAGGTACCTGCGCCCCGACCAGGTCAAGAAGCGTTGGCAACAGATCCGCTTGTTGGGAAAGCTGCGCAATACGGCCACCCAGTCGCTGCCCAGGAAGATGGATGAGCAATGGGATGTGGACGAGGCCATTGTACAGGTAAGGTCCGGCATGTTGAAACCAATCGTGTTCGAACGACTCGCCGTGATCTGCCGTAATGATCACGATGGCGTGGTCGAGTCGTCCGGTTCGATCGAGCCAGTCAAGATAGTCACCCACCGCTTGATCCGCGTATTGAATCATCTCATCATATTCAGCGCGAAGCTCGGCAGCGGTTACGCCTGGGGGCAATGTGCTGGCTCGAATTTGGGTCAGTTTTTCCTGAGTCAAGAAGTGCAATCGGTAGGGAATGGGAGGCCAATACGGATCATGAGGAGCCAAGATATGCGTCCATAGGAAGAGCGGTTGTGCGTGCGCGTGAGATTCCAGAAGGGTGCGTGCCCGATTGAAGATTGGCTCTGCCGGATACGGGTAACGGTGGTCCCAAATCATTTTGTCCACAAAGCCGCTCAGCATTCCTTCCAGTCGTCGGAGCAAGCCGTAAAACAGCATCACGTGACCATCGACACCAGCTAAGTTGGTATAGCGCATCCACACCCCGGTCAAACCTAACGGTGGCACATATTGCGCTGCGTCGTAGCTCTCAACAGTACCGTGAGCGAACGGAGTCGCCAACACGTTCGACATGATGCTGGACGTGTAGTAGCCGCGTTCGCGCAAGGCTGCGGCCAGGTTCTGGTGTTCAACCGAACTTCGTAGAAACCCGCCAAGGTGAAATACCCGGTGGGACCAAGGTAACTTGCCTGTCTCGACAGTGACCGTTGCCGGTGTGGTGAAGTTGGAGTTGGCAACAAAGTTCTCGAAGACAAAGCTGCGCTGGGCAAAACGCTGAAGGTTAGGAGTCGTGGGACGCTCATATCCGTAAACCGACATATCTTCGGCTCTCAGAGCATCCATCGTAATTAAGTACACATCCGGTAGATTGGATCCGGCAACCGGCTTGCTCGGGTTCTCGAAATCAGAATAGGGGTGCACCCCGCGTGCCGACAGGACGATCAGCATGAAGAAGCCCGCGGTCACATGTAGCCAACCGATGGGAGCCAATCGAATCCCGCAAGTTTTCTGCACTTTACCTTGGCCTAAGAGCGAGGATCCGGCGATGCCTATCACGATGAGGCTAAGACCCGAGGCGAAGGAGGCAAGCACCCCTGGATGCCATCGCGGAAAGAGTCGCAACCTGATGGCGGCTAGCAGTTCGAGCGTGAAGTATGAGAACGGAACTGCGATCCACAAATGCCAACCCAGCGATACGGAATATCGCTTGGCACGAGGGAGAACATCGAGGCCTTTTACGAGGAGCAAAATGCATAGCCACCACGCAAGGCTCACGCCGAGCAAGATGATCAGGGCCGAGCCCACTAGCAATGTGATTTCCCACGGGGTCATATAAAGACGAAACGTATCCAGGTATTCCAGCGTGGTGATTTCGAGACTTGAGCAGAAGAAGGCAGCGACGGTTGCGAAGGCAAGCACGGGATGCAATTCGCTCTGCCTCAACCGAGAGGCTTGCTGCTCTTCTATTTCGCTCGACACTGGCATCGTGATCCACGGCAACACGCAAATGGTTGAAAAAGAGGCGTTAATGGTGTGCGCGGGCGTCTTAAGTCTTCAAAAAGTGTACCACGGTAGCTGGTCATTGCAGCCATACTGGCGCCCAAAAAGTAACGAACCTGAGCTCCACGCTTGTCCAAAATGTAGATTGCCCACCGAAATTCTATTGACGGCAGCAATTGACATTCCGGCAATTTATTACTAAAACCTTCGGTCACACAACGGTCCTTAGATCTTAAATCATCGGTGGATGAGTCACCGAGGGTATTTCCCGGAATTTATTCGGAATCTTTCCGAAGAGACTCGAAAGGCGGCGAGGATAGGGGCGGAGATTTCGAAACGGACATAGAGGATCTCAGCTTTGCTAACCGCGGGCAGCACACGACTCGTGTGGCCAGAGTCCGAAGCCAGAGGAGGAGATGGTTCTTCCGAAACGAGTACAGTTCGAGGTTTTGCTCATGGGCGGGACGGGCGGGGTGCGTCCCGGGGCCTGAATCTGGTTCTTGGCATCGACCCAAGGCACCAACGCGCGATCGGGCTCAGGTACAGTCCGACACGATCGCACCTTCTCGAGGCAGAATGGAGGTGGAAAAACTGCAGGTGCGGTGAGGCTGCAGGCCGCGAGCCTGAAATACGCCATGCACCACGAAACGGGAAATGCCGCTGGCCGGGGGCGCCTTGCCGAATGCCCCAGTACTCTCGGACGGTTTGCGGTAGAGCGCGCGTTGGAGCAAAGCCAGCATCTGTCGATGCGGGGTGGGCCAAAACGCAACTCATAGAGCCCGGTCAAACGGTGCGGGACGAGGCGCTGCCGCCACCTGGCCACCGTGGGTGCAGCGCCGGTGGAGAGCGATATGGCGGTTGCTTTGTCCCGCCGACCACAGTATCAGGTTTATGGGACAAGAGATGCGGCACAAATTCTGCCGCGTTTCCAACCCTCCCGAACTTCCGAACACTCCTGGAAGAGCCCCGGAAGGACTCGAACTAGGAATGACCACAGGGGAAGAAACGCAAGGGCAGCAAAGCGTCGAACTTAACAGATCCCGGAGCCTATGTTAAACTCCTTAGCCTGACGAGGATGACGAAGAACGAATGGCTGATCGTCATCAACATAGCACTGTTCTGCGACGGTATAACGATGCCTCCAAGAGGCAGTTCAGAATTTAAGATGCGAAAAGGCGCCTCAATCTGAGGGCAGCGCAGAACATGATCATCGGAGCTTATAGCGGCATTAATCGAATTAAATGCCGCTCAAACGACTGCCAAGGAAAGACCCGCGCAGAAAACAAGAGATTTTCTCGTGCAAGCCCGTATCCAGCTGAAGCAGGAAGTTGAAATCGCGAACCAGCGACACCCAAAGTACTCAGGTAGTGGGAAGTTAGGTAAATCAGACCCGCCGTGTGCTACATCGGAAACCAATTATCGAGAACAGGTGGTTTTGAAATCTTTTTTCCTGGCCCCAAACTGCCAGGGTTTGGCTAAGCGAGCGGTAGTGTGGTTTCATACTTGTTCGTCGTGATTCAGATCAACAAGCGGGCCGATGTTCCACTGTAATCTCGCCCTGGCTTTCCGCCACAATTGCGTCGCACCAGCCTGCTGCGACATTGACTCGCTAGTTTGTGACGACGATCATCGAGTGCCCAGCGTCGACTGATGATTTTTGGGGAACTCTAAGAAGCAAGTGAGAAAGGCGTCGTTGGATCTAAGGATGGGCGAGCTTTTACTTTCCACAGTTCGTTATGTGCGATTGGCTTTTGGCAAAGGCCACGTCGCCGGAGATGCTCAGAGACGTTACGTTCGAATTGTTCGGGGCATATTTAGCGCGCTAGCAGGACGAGGCGTGGCGGTTATTGTCAGCTTGATTTCCGTTCCGCTCACGGTTAAGTATTTGGGACCGGAAAGGTATGGAGCATGGGTCACTATCAGCACGGCGATGGCTTGGATTGCACTTGCCGACTTCGGCCTGAGCAACAGTCTTACCAACGCAGTCTCCGAAGGCTTTGCACGCGACAGTCGTGACTCGGCGCGAGATTATGTTGCAGCGGCTTTCTGGTCGCTAACAGGAGTGGCCCTCTTGTTGTCGCTGGTATTTTTCTCCGTGTGGCGGTCCGTGCCATGGGACCGGGTATTCAACGTGCAGACGGCGCAAGCGCGAGCCGAGGTGGGACTGGCAGTTGCAATCGCGTTCACGATATTCGTCGTGAATTTCCCATTCTCCATCATCGCCAAGATCTACGGCGCTTATCAGGAGGTTGCGGCGGCTAACGGCTGGGCCGCCGCGGGTAACGTCCTTGGCCTTGCTGGGTTGGTGGCCGCAACGCAGCTCAAGGCCGGCTTGGCATCCCTCGTGGTGGCGGTATCTGGCGCGGTGTTGCTAGTTAATGTTGTCAGCGCAGTTTGGCTATTTGGTTGGTCTAAGCCCTGGCTCCTCCCGCGACTCGGACGAGTCAGCTGGGCGGCTGTTCAAAGACTGACGTCCCTGGGTGCCATGTTCTTTGTCATTCAAATCGCCGCGTTGCTCCTCTTCCAGACCGATAACCTGATTATTGCGCATTACCTTGGGGCGGCGGCCGTCACACCTTACAGCGTAGCGTGGCGGTTATTCACCTACACCATGCTTTTCCAGATCCTGGCGAGCCCCTCCTATTGGCCGGCTTACGCAGAGGCGTTCGCGCGGGGTGATCGGGCGTGGGTTCGTCGTAGTTTTCGGATGAATTTCAGATTTACTCTAGCTTCTACCTTCGTGCTTGCGCTTCCGCTTGTATTCTTCGGACGATGGATCATCCAGAAATGGGCCGGGAGTGCCGCGGTACCGTCTTCTGGTCTTCTGGTTTGGATGGGAGTCTGGAGTTTGATTTACGGTGCAATGACATCGCAATCTTGTCTTTTGGCGAGTTCGGGTAGGGTAAAACGGCAAGCGAACTATTCAATTGTGGCGGCGGTCGTTAATCTGGTTCTTTCGATTGTGTTAGTGCAGAAGATGGGGGTCGACGGTGTCATTATGGGGACAGTGGGTGCGTTTCTGGCCTGCGTCGTGGTGCCGCAATCGCTCGAGGTGGAACGCGCCATTCGCACCTAGCATTCCCTCGGGGACCTTTGACCGCATAGGGAGGACGATTCTTGTGAAGTCAGAGCTGCTGCGTCGCGTGAGGTCGCGTCTTGTCGGGCACATGCAGATGACAGCTGAGAGCTCACTGCTTTTGCTCGGTCGGATGGCGAGTTGGCAAGTTCGGTCGATGCCAGCCGTTTCTTCCTTGGATCAGGTTGAATTCAAGGTTTTTTCCCAATGGGGGGAGGACGGAATCATCGACTGGCTGATCGAACGGGCCCAGATCCCCCCCTATTTGCACAGTTTTGTCGAATTCGGGATTGAGTCCTATGCAGAGTCCAACACCCGATTTCTGTTGCAGAATCGCAACTGGCGAGGATTTGCGATCGACGGAAGCGCTGCCCAGATTGATCTTTTGAAGAAAAAGGACCAGCATTTGTTCTTCCGTTACGACTTTACTGCGAGATCAGCTTTTGTCACGCGCGAGAATATCAATGATCTGCTGACGGACGCCGGCTTTTCCGGCGAAATTGGACTGCTGAGCATTGACATTGACGGCAACGATTATTGGGTCTGGGAAGCGATTAGTGTGGTTCGTCCTGTAATCTGCGTGTGCGAGTACAATGCCGTGTTCGGTGATGTTTGGCCGGTGTCGATTCCGTACAGCAAGAACTTCGTTCGCACCCGACCTGAATTCAGTAACCTCTACTTTGGAGCATCGATCGTGGCATTACGGTCCCTTGCAAATCGCAAGGGATACCGCTTTCTGGGCACCAATTCCGAAGGTGTGAATGCATTCTTTATCCGCGAAGACTATGCCTCTCAATTTGCTGCGTTGCTTGCCAACGCCGCGCCCCAGCCGTCAAGACTTCGGGAATCCCGGGATCACTCTGGACAACTGTCTTACCTGGGGGGAATTGAACGTTCTCGTGTGATCCGCGACCTGGCCGTAATTAATACCGAGACGCAGGAAGAGCAGACACTCGGAAGTTTACATCCTCTCTACAGTGACCGATGGTCGCAAATCCTTAGGTCACAGCCAGGAAATCGCACGATTGGTTGCTGTTAATGAAAATAGCGGTTTGGCACAATTTGCCCAGCGGCGGCGGAAAACGCGCCCTTTACGACCAGGTCCGTGGCCTCCTGGCGAGAGGGCATAGCATCGAAGTGTGGTGCCCTCCCACGGCGGATCTGTCCTACTTGTCGCTGCGTGACATGGTGCCCGAGCATGTCGTTCCCTTGGAGCCGAGTTTCGAGTGGTGGACACGCCCTGCGGGGTTGAAAATGCTCTATCGTCTTCGCTGGAATCCTTGGGCCAAGCTGCGGGCGATGGGCCGGCACTCTCGGGAGTGCGCGCAGCAGATCAATGCCAAGAAATTCGATCTGCTATTTGCCGCAAGCTGCATTCTGTATCACACGCCCTCGATCGGGCGCTTCCTTGACATTCCGAGTGTCCTCTACCTGCAGGAGCCGAACCGGCCATTATACGAGGCCCAACCGGAACTGCCCTGGTCGGCCCTCACTTGGACATCGAAGGACCTATTGAGGATACGCTTCTGGCAGCGAGCTTTGCTGCACCGCGTACGACTTTCCGGGATCAGAGTTCTGGCGCGGGAAGAGCGGAGAAGTGCGCTGGCTTTTGACCAAATCCTCGTCAATTCGTTCTTCTCCCGGGAAAGCGTTCTGCGGACCCTCGGAGTCAACTCCCAGGTCTGTTACTTGGGCGTAGATACTGACAAGTTTATCAACCAAGAAAAGAAGCGTGAGTTCTTCGTCGTCTTCGTTGGGGCTTTGATACCGTCCAAGAATGTCGAGTTTCTCATAGAATCCCTGGGCAAAGTGCCGGTGTCTTCCCGCCCCAAGCTGGTATTAATCTCGAACACGATCGCTCGTCCCTATCTCGACCTTATTCTGGAGTTGGCGGAACACACAGGCGTAGTGCTTGAGTTAAAGCATCGGATTAGTGACACGGAAGTTATCGACACCCTAAATCGGGCGAGAATCATGCTCTATGCTCCCCGGCTGGAGCCTTTCGGCTACGCCGTGCTGGAAGCGAGTGCTTGCGGCCTTCCGGTCATCGCCGTCGCAGAGGGCGGTGTTCGAGAAACCATCCAGGACGGGGTGAACGGTATCTTGGTTGACCATGACCCGGAGAGTATGGCGGCGGCGATTGAGCGAATGATGCACGACGAAGAACTCCACAGCCGCTTGAGTGCGCAGGCTCAGAACTTGGCCAAGACTACCTGGTCTTTGAACCCGTCGATTGAGAGACTCGAGCGAAGGTTGCGAATCCAGCTGGACAAGCGCCATCTCGAGTCGTGGGGCGATGACATGCGCGAATATTCTGTGCCAGCTAGCGGATAGGAAGAGGAGTGGGCTGGGAACGGCAAGAGTACGCAAGCCACATTGGATTTCGCCACTGAGGGCAGTTATTTCAGACCGAAGTCAAGTGAAATTTCAGAGCTACACTCCATAACCGTTCCATAACTTAACGTGTGATCCTGATGATGTCTTGATAGTAATTGGCTGCTCTACCGCACCACGAGCCACGCTCCGTGACGTCGGCCTTAATGCCTCGACGCTCGAACGTTTCCAGCACAAAATGCTCTTGGTGTCCGACGGCCGTTTCTAGGCCATTAGGATCGCAAGCCTTAGAGTGATTGTCGTACTCGTAGATCATATTCAGAGTTGATTTCCCCTCCGCCATGAGCGACTCGCTTTGCGGGTTAAGAAGAAAGAATGTGATCAACCCCTTGCCACCTCTCTTGAGCACTCGTGCAATTTCATCTACATAATGCTGCATGTCAGTGCTGAACATGTGAGTGAAGACCGATCCCAGAATAACGAAATCAAACTCCCCGTCACGAAACGGGAAGATGTATTCCGAAGGCTTGATGGATCCTTTGGGGTTATAGTATTTACCCCAAACGTCGATCTTCTGGAATCGAAAATTTGAATACCTTGGTGTAATTTTCTCCGAGCACCATTTTACGTGGCTTGCAATCGGATCGATACCCTCGTAGGAACCACCGACCAAGAAATCGACCAGGGGAAGTGTCTTGCGTCCTATACCGCTTCCAATGTCCAAAATCCGGTCCGTGGGCTGGAGGCCGAAATCCAACATTCTTCGAAAGGCATCCAAGCCATTCTGTTTGAACTCCACATAGTCTCTAGTTCCATCTCTCATCAAATAGAGGGGGGGCACCATCGGAGCCATATCCCCAAAGATGCTTTGCTTTAAACGTTGGCTGAATATTGAACGGACCACGTCTCTGGACTCGTTAGCGATGCTTCGTGCCTGCCTCGCAAGCATTTGTCCCTGGGGTGGTAGCGAGTGATACACAGAACGAATAACTGAATCCATGGCCATCGCTAGATTATAGCAACATGAGCAGGATCATCGTGACCGGACTCATCGATTGTGCTCCGCGCGTTCACGTACGGCTGCTCTTCAGGGACAAAACCTTGGGTCGAAGTCCGAAGAGCGCATTGTGCCGTCCTTGACACCGCTCCTTCTTCTCTGGGGCAAGCATTCCAAGTTTGGGAAGTCGGAAGCATTCGTTGTATCGGCTCGATGCGAACTCCCCGCGTTGTCCAAGGCCAGCCCGGAAGCAGTATCGCCCTCGCCCATGACAAGGTAAGTCGCATAAACTGGGCTGACCGTCAGGCCGAACCTCATTACAGACTGTCCGCACTCCTGTTACTCAGAAAACGCCAAGCGTAGGCGTTATGGTGCCGATACCTGTGCCGCCTAGCCCTGCGGAAGGGGACCAATCTCAAACTGGCCAGCGCGAGCCACGTCATCCCTGGAAAAAGCACTAACCAGCCGGCTTGCAGAACCGCGGGAAAGTTTTAGCGCTGGAGCCAAGGAAATCGGATTCGGCGAGGTCGGCAGCTGACCCGCCCAGGCGGAATAAGAAATCTAAGCAGGTGGAAATCCTGCCGCGGGGTTAAACCATCTTAGTCTATGGGGGTGATCTCCTTCTCCATCATGCGCGCGGCCGTCCCCATCCTTGCCCTTCTCTTGTTAGTGGTCACTTCCGTGCTTTTTCTTGGCCTGAACGGCTGCAGTGGTTGCACCCTCACTCTCAGTTTTCCCGATTCTCAGGTTATGCTATCGCGACAAGGCTTTCAGCCTGACTCGACTGCCACCGATCTGCCGGCCTCGGGAAAAATCCAGCATGTCGTGGTGATCTTCCAGGAAAACCGGACGCCAGACAATCTCTTTCATGATCCGATATTGATCGCAAGAGGCGCCGACATCGCCAGCAGCGGGGTGAATTCCTCCGGCCAGACGATCCAACTTATCCCCACCTCGCTGGGTATCGATTACGACCTCAACCACGACCATTCAGCGTTCTTGCAGATCTACGATAACGGCAAAATGGACGGAGCCGATCAGATCAAGGTCTCCTGCTCCTTGGATGCTACAAACTGCCCACCTCCCAATCCCCAATTCAGGTACGTACAAGCCTCCGACGTGGACTCATATTTCCAGATGGCTGAGCAGTATGCGTTCGGTGACCGCATGTTTCAGACCAATCAGGGGCCCAGTTTTCCTGCTCATCAGTTCATAATCTCGGGCACCTCTGCGCCTGCGGCCACCAGCAGCCTGTTCGCAGCCGAGAATCCCACAGGGGGCGCCGGCTGTATCGCGCCGGCTGGATCACGTGTAGCCCTAATCGATCCCGGCGGCAACGAGTTCTGTTCGATGTATCCCTGTTTTGAACACCGCACGCTCTCCGACGAACTCGACGCCAAGGGAGTCTCGTGGCGTTACTACACGCCGTCCGCCCGGTCCATTTGGACTGGCCCCAACGCCATTTATCACATCTGTGTGCCTCAACTCCAGGATGGAGCTTCGATTTGCACCGGCGCCGACTGGATCAATAACGTCGTTCTCGATGAGATTCAAATCCTCACCGACATCGCCCATAACCAGCTGCCAAACGTTAGCTGGGTCATTCCTCGAGGAAGGAACTCAGATCACGCCGGAAGCACTAGTAACACAGACGGCCCCTCCTGGGTCGCTTCTATCGTCAACGCCATCGGTAAGAGCCCTTATTGGGCTAATACCGCGATTGCCGTTACCTGGGACGATTGGGGCGGGTGGTACGACCACGTTGCCCCGCCTCAGGTGCGGGTCAACTGCTCGGAATGGGGATGTGGTTATGTCTATGGCCTTCGCGTGCCGCTGATCGTGATCTCGCCCTACGCTAAGCCGGGCTACATTTCGCATGTTAATCACGATTTTGGGAGCATTCTGAAATTCATCGAGGAGACCTTTGGCCTGCAGTCCTTAGGATACGCCGATGCGCTTGCGGATGATCTTTCTGACTGCTTCGACTTCAACCAGACCCCCCTTGCATTTCACGCCATCGCCAGTCCACTCGGTGTAGATCATTTCCTCAACGACACCTCCCCGCCGACAGACCCCGATGATGACTGAAACGAGATTGTCTATCTTTTGACGGGATAGTCGTCAGGCCACACCAGCGCGGCGATCAGCCATCCAGTGGCCTGGGGCTGTGGTTACCTGACTATTTGTGTCCTTTGTTCGCGATCTCCGCGGCCTCCTTCAGCTCGTTACTTGCCTGTATTAGAAGATCCTTTGCCTTGCTTGCGTGGCCCTCCATGTCCCAGTCGTTGTCTTTTTGAGCTGCATCAATGTAGTGAAACGCGCTGACGATTTGGTTCTGGGCTGCCCTCAGATTGGGGTGCTTTGCCGCATCTATGTTATGAACCGGTTCTTGAGCTATCGTTACGCTGCCGCAGAACAACACGGCGCTTAGCACAATCCATAGGTTCTTTCTTCTCATCTTGTGTTCTCCTCTGAATGCAGATTTGATCCTGGGTGTTGCAGTTTAACATAGATGCCCGAAATCTCTGGAGTTCAATAATCGAAACCATCGACACCGGAGCTAGGCTACGGTGCAAAGAAATCCCTGCAGCATCCCGACGAGCGCCGCCCGGATAAGAAAAGCCATCATTATGCACCGACCGACAATGTTGTGGCTCACGCTGCCCGAGGTCGCGCTGACTAGAATCTGGTTCACCTCATTCTCGACAGCTTCAAGGTTGAATGGGCGTTCGCAAGCACCCATTGCAGTCTTAAGTGATTGAACTCGAGCTCCGCTCGACACCCTTTAAGCATTGCACCCCGACCGCACTTTGCAATGTTGAGAGCCATCCCGTTGTCAGAGAAACAGCCATTCTCGCGGCAAAGAAAGCGTTGCGCCATGACCCCTGTCCTTCGTTCTAGTGGACTGTCGCAGTGAATTCATTAGTACGTAGGCGCCGAGAGGAGTCCGAGTATTTCCACTGAATCGGACGAGCGTTGGCCGAGTAGGCGTTTATGTAGCGGCGGAGTTTGCGAGCCA